>Ga0116195_1000258_pt1 | contig 54476 bp, 48 predicted proteins | sample AD_SCU002_MetaG_FD_89881 | JGI IMG/M metagenome (GOLD analysis project Ga0116195, IMG submission 89881) | Active sludge microbial communities of municipal wastewater-treating anaerobic digesters from China - AD_SCU002_MetaG | ecosystem: Engineered > Bioreactor > Anaerobic > Digestate | place...
TAGTGCGCCCAGCATGGGCGATAACTTGGCGGTGAAAGTCCGCTGTGGGCTTGATAGTGGGAACCACTAGCTAAAGGCAAGGGTGTCCACTGAGAGGTGGAATCTGAAGGAAGCCTAAGGCAAAATCTTGGTCTGATGAACAAGAACCAGGTATAAGGCTGATATGGGTGGACGAGTTTGCTAAACAAAACAAAGTCCAACACTATCCGAACCCTATACAGTAAACCTGGCAGATGTATGAGAGGAAGGTTATCGTTCTTACCTGGGGAGGTCTGACAGATATGTTGTGGAAATGAATTTTGAAATAGCAACCCATGCAGTGATGTATGGCTGAACTGTCAGAAGTCAGCAGATGTCATAGTACTTAGATACTCATGAATATCTAGGGAAGGACTGAACGTTAGGAGGTTTTGGAAGTTTGAAGAACTCGAAGGAAATACAAAGACCGCAGACAACTTCATATGAAGGCTATTCCCAGGAGGTAAAGCTGGAAGCTAGAGGTAATGGGAAAGTGCAGAGTATTTCTACGGCGTTCGAAAACAGAAGAAACGGCGAAAATGCATATGCCAATAACCTTTTGGAGAAAATCTTGGCAAATAACAATATGAATGAAGCATACAAGAGAGTAGTAAGGAACAAAGGCAGACATGGAATTGATGGTATGAGAGTGGATGAACTTCTACCTTACCTAAAAGAAAATGGGCGACAACTTCAAAGGGATATATTGGAAGGGAAATACCAACCAAAACCAGTAAGGAGGGTAGAAATACCCAAACCTGAGGGAGGGGTAAGGTTATTAGGTATACCCACAACAATAGATAGAATGGTACAACAAGCTATTGCGCAACAGCTAACACCAATATTTGAACCTAAGTTTTCAGAAAGTAGTTATGGTTTCAGACCTAACAGGAATGCCCACCAGGCGATTAAGAAATCACAGGAGTATATTAATGCCGGTTACAAATGGGTAGTGGATATAGATCTTGAGAAATATTTTGATACAGTGAACCACGATAAACTCATGGCGCTAGTAGCAAAAGAAGTTAAAGACAAAAGAGTACTGAAACTAATAAGAGCATATTTGAACTCAGGTGTAATGATTAATGGTGTAGTTATGGAGACAGATATGGGATGTCCACAAGGTGGACCACTAAGTCCCCTACTTAGTAATATTATGTTAACTGAGCTGGATAGAGAACTTGAGAAGCGGAATCACAAATTTTGCCGTTATGCTGATGATAACCAATTATATGTAAAAAGTAAGAAAGCCGCAGAAAGGGTTATGAAGAGCATCACAGAATTCATAGAAAAGAAACTCAAGTTGAAAGTTAACAAGGAGAAAAGTGCAATAGACAGGCCATGGAAAAGAAAGTTTCTAGGGTTTTCATTCTATATAAAACGCAGTGAAATAGGAATCAGAGTTCACCCTAAATCGATAAAGAGAGTAAGAGAGAAAGTTAAGGTAATAACATCAAGAAGCAATGCATGGAGCATGCAATATCGATACTTGAAATTACGACAGCTAATAACAGGATGGGTTAGTTACTTTGGAATAGCTGATATGAAAGGTTTAGCGAAACAACTTGATGAATGGACAAGGCGTAGAATTCGAATGTGCTACTGGAAACAATGGAAGAATATCAAAACAAGGCACGACAACTTGGTCAAACTCGGCATTAATAATTCCAAAGCATGGGAATTTGCGAATACAAGAAAAGGCTATTGGAGAATATCTAACAGCCCGATATTAGCAATAACCTTTACAAATGAACTCTTACAGAAATTAGGGTACCTTAGTTTTACAAAAAGGTATGCACAAGTAGCTAAAACTTAACGAACCGCCGTATACCGAACGGTATGTACAGGTGGTGTGAGAGGTCGGAAAATAAATTAATTATTTTCCCCCTACTCGATTTTCTAAAAAAATACTATATAATATAATAGAATAGAAAAGGAGAAAATAATAATGTTGAGAGAAAAATTCAATGCTCTAGTAAACAAACTAATATCCATGAACGAAGACGAATTAGCATCAGATATAGAGGACATTATCGATTCTTGTGGGAAATACATTGATGCGGTAAACAGTATGGAAGCAGCTATAACATGTGCGAGATTCAGGCTAGAACCGGAAGCCTACCGTGAATACATCGTAAGACTAGACGTAAATAGACGGAGATTACATGATATGGTAATAGTTAATATCAAGCTATTAAACCGTTTGTGTAAAATGGCCGAAATTGAATCAATTTATACCGGAGATCTCGAAAGCCGAATAGAACTTGCGGAATTTGCAATGCAAACGGTGAATGAGATGTTTAATACAAGAAAGCTATAATGTTTCATTCACTATTTAAAAAGCTAATAGGGAGTGTTTTAGATGTCGTTACCTAAAAAAGAAGATAAGCAATATACTTATGCGGACTACTTGACTTGGCCAGAAGATAAAAGATGGGAGATTATTGATGGAGTACCCTATATGCAAGCAGCACCAACTTGGCAACATCAAGCTATATCAAGAGAATTATTAACTCAGTTTAATAATTATTTGAAAGATAAGCCTTGCCAAATATTTGCATCACCTTTTGACTTGCGATTATCTGATGTAGATGAAACAGATGAAGGAACTACTAACGTTTATCAACCGGATTTAGTAGTAGTTTGTGATGAAACTAAATTAAAAGGGACAGGATATCATGGTATTCCAACATTAATAATAGAAATAACATCACCATCAACGGTCCGGAACGATAAAATAAAAAAATTTAATAAATATGAGGAAGTAGGAGTTAGGGAATATTGGATTATAGAACCGGAATATAGAATTGTTACGGTATTTACTCTACAAGAAAACAAAAGGTATGGAAGATTAAAACATTACACGGAAGCAGATAAAGTAAATGTTTCTGTATTCCCGGATCTAGAAATAGATTTAAGTACGGTATTTCCTGCTACAGAATAACATTTAAATATCTAAAAAAATAGGTAAAAAGCCAACAATAAAGAAAAACATTCTTTACTGTTGGCTTTTTTGTTTGTGACAAAAAAAAGAAAGGAATGATCGCATGATAAATGGCTTGTTTAAGGTTGAGTATACAAACTATGATAAGGATATTTATGTTACAAACTATGCAGAATGCATAGTCTATGATAGTAGAACTAATCAGCTTGTACTTATGTACTACGGGGGATATACGGAAACCGTAAGAGCGATGGCTGATGCAATATGTTCTGGTGGCGGAATTAAAGTTCATACAGAAACTCATATAATGAACTTTAATTCTGTAGCTAAAGCCTATAAAAAAAATATAAAAAAAGATGATCCTTATACAAAGTGTCTATTACTACGCAAGGATGATGAAAATTATGTAAGAAATGATAATGAAGAAGAAAACATCCTGCGTAAATCATACTTGTTTATCAAGGATAAAAACAAAAAGCAGTTATTTAAGGAGATAAACAAGAGAACGTCAATACCAATGTTAGATGAATACGTTGATTATGTAATAGAAAAAATGCAAGAAGAAGAAATATTATATAAATTAGAGTGTTTATCGAACACAAACCTTTTAGATGCATATTGCATGATAAGAGATGATGACACAATACAAAGAATAGTAGAAACAGGTTTAAAGGAAGGACATTTAAAAATTTCAGACATAAAACCTAAAGAAAAAGGATTTTTAGGCATATCAGATATAACCACTTATTTAAGTAAATTCGGGCAGGAAATTGCCGAAAAAATCAAAAAAAGTTTTGTACCATTGTTTGATCCTACAAAAGAAAAAATCTCAAAAGAAGTAGAAGAAATAGACAATTATTTGTATCAAACAAGAGGTATCCGTTTATATTCTGCACAAAAAATAATTGCAGAATCTATGAAGAAAAAGCTCGAAAAGGATAAATGTGTTGTACTATGTGCTGAGTGTGGCAGCGGAAAAACAGTAATAGCAAGCACTGCACTGTATTCGCTTTATAAAAATAAAAAAGAAAAACATTTCGGTATAATATTAGGACCTGGCCATCTAGGAGAAAAATGGGTAAGGGAAATTGAATGGACTATTCCCAATTCAAAAGCTTTTATTGCTCAGACTATAACGGAATTAAACAAAGCATACGAATATTATACAGAAAATAGAAAAACAGTATATGTATTTATCTCAAAGGAACGTGCTAGAGACGGATACATGAAAAAACCAGCAGTAATATGGAGCAATGCAAAAAAATGCTTTATATGCCCTGATTGTTTCTCAAAACAAGAGATGGAATTAACTGAGGATGACGTAAAATATATGGTAGATGCGGATTGTTTTTATTACAGAAATGAGAACTCTGCAAACCGTAAGTGTAAAAATTGTAACAGCCTTTTATGGACTGCTGTAAATCCATCTGACAGGAGATATAATAAATGGGCAAAAGTATCACCATATGGCTGGGTATACAGACCTATGGCAAAACATTACTTTAAAGAAGTTGAGGACGAAAAAACATTAGAACAATTATCCGATATTATTGCAAAGACAGGGTACATACCAACAAAAAGTGCATACAGAAAATATGGATTATCGACTTACATGAAAAAGAAGATGGAGCATGTAGTAGATAGCTGTATATTGGATGAGTTGCACTTATATAAAGGTGATACAGGCCAAGGTATTGCAGCAGGGGAATTAGCCAAAATGTCTAAAAAAGTAATAGCCATGACTGCTACTTTAATAAATGGATACAGTAGTAGTATATTTTATATACTATTTCGATGCTTTCCTTCATTGATGGTAAAAGAGGACTATGAATACTACGATCAAAGAGCCTTTAACAAAGAATACGGTGTATTCCAAGAAGAATATAAGTTAAAAGAAGCAAGGTACAATGCAGGCAGCCGAGCAGTTAAAAGAAAACTAAGAGAAAAACTACTACCTGGTGTATCTCCACTAGTCTTTACGAGATACTTACTTGATAATGCAGTATTCCTATCTTTAGATGATATGACGGATTCAATGCCGGAATATGAGGAAATTCCTATAATTATGAAAATGGATGAGGAAGTAGCTAATGAATACGAAAGAATAGAAGGCGAGCTAAAAAGCATTCTTAAAAGCGAAAGAAATATATCGCATAAAATTTTAGGAAACTATTTAATAATGTTAACCTTATATCCGGACATGCCTTACGGTATGAAGCCTATATATAGTCCTGAAGACGGAAGTGAATTAGTTGTACCTAAAAACATAGGCAGCATTGATAATCTTTATGCAAAGGAATTAAAGGTATTAGAGATTGCAGAGGAAAAAATATCTAAAGGTGAAAAATTACTAGTTTATACAAATTGGGTCAATACCGATACCCAAAAAAAATTGCAAAAAATATTGACCGAAAAAGATTATCGAACAAAAATACTATCCTCGTCTATACAGGCAAGCAAAAGAGAAGAATGGCTGATGAAAAATGCAAATGAGATTGATGTTTTAGTAACTAATCCAAGCCTGGTAGAAACAGGATGTGCGTCCGTAAGGACACAGATTGCTGCTTAAAGCGGCAAGTGTCCGCGGGCTGATAGAAATTCTGCTTTAACAAAGCGGTAACGAAAAGTATCAAAGTTGAAATAACCACGTTATCACCAACCGATTTATCCGCAAGGGAAACTGCGCGGGGAGTGTAGCATATCGGTAAAGCGATAAGTCGGCAGAACTATCCACGCCGAGACTGAATTGCAAGGTGAAATGTCATTTATGAGGATAAAAGCTTGATTGCCTAAATGGTAGTCCGAGAGGTTCTACTCGAATCATTGGCGCACGATAGTTTAAGCGTCAAGCGGTATGGGAGTTCCATAGAGTCCTGGTGGAATTGTCCGTGATATTCTTACCGCCTCAACTGTGATAAACAGTAAAGGACAAACGCCATATCCGACAACTTGACAAGTTATTTCTATCAGTCTAAACGGAGATTACCTAAACTGGAACGCCAAATATAATTTTGGCTATGCGTAATGCCGAAAGGTGATAAATTTCAAGGGTTAGAAGCCCAAGAAAGATGACGCTGAAAATCCGGCATGGTAACGGAGCCTCCATAGTAGTTCGAGGGCGGGAAACCCGTCCACATGGCGAAGGGAGGTAGTTTGCCTCTTAATACAAAAATATTAGAAGGGTGTGTGAGACACCATGAGAAATCCAATTGATGTATTAAACAGTCTAAGGTCAAAATCGAAAAACCCTGATTATCATTACGAAAGGTTATATCGAAATCTGTATAATGCGGAATTTTATACGGAAGCGTATCAGAATATTTACGCTAAACCAGGCAACATGACCGCTGGTACAGACGGTAAAACTGTTGACGGCATGAGTATGGAAAGAATTGAGGCGTTAATCGCTTCTATGAAAGACCACAGCTATCAGCCGTACCCTGCACGCAGAACCTATATCAAGAAAAAGAACGGAAAGTTGCGCCCTTTGGGTATTCCATCTTTCAATGACAAGCTGGTGCAGGAAATTATTCGTATGATACTTGAAAGCATTTACGAACCGACATTCTCCAATCGTTCCCACGGGTTCCGTCCTGACAGAAGTTGTCATACGGCGCTCCAACAACTAAAAGCAAATTTCACAGCGGTAAAATGGTTCATTGAGGGAGATATAACCTCTTTCTTTGATAATATCAATCACGCTGTACTTGTTGGAATACTACGCAGGCGCATACATGACGAATATTTCATCAGCCTGATATGGAAATTTCTAAAAGCGGGCTATATTGAAGATTGGACGTTTTACAGAACCTATTCCGGTACACCGCAAGGCTCAATTATCAGTCCGATACTTTCCAATATCTACCTAAATGAGTTTGACAGATTTATGGAACGGTATATGGAAAGTTTCAAAGCGGAGAAAATTCGTGCCAAATATAAACCGTATTGGCAGTTGCACGAAAAAATCCGTTGGCTGAAAGATGGTAAAATACTGCCAGAAATGTGGGAAAATATGGGCAATGATAACAAAAAGGAGTATTTGAAAAACATTCGTTATATGACGAATGAAAAGATTAAAATGCCTACGAAAGACCCAATGGACAGCAATTACAGGAGATTACAGTATTTACGGTACGCTGACGATTGGATTTGTGGGGTGATTGGCAGTAAAGAGGACGCTGAAATGATAAAAGCGGATGTTAAGAAATATTTGTCCGAAGAACTCAAATTGGAACTGTCCGAAGAAAAGACGCTTATTACCAACGCGCATGACAAAGCCCGTTTTTTAGGCTTTGATATATGCACGTCACAAAGTCAACAAACGATTGAAGACAAAAATGGCAATCGCGCCAGATACCAAACCGGCAGAATAAAGCTATACGTCCCGAGGGAAAAGTGGCAGAAAAAACTTACAGATTACTCTGCTCTTAAAATCAAGTATCAAAATGGCAAGGAAATATTTGTGCCATGCGAAAGAACTTATTTAATCAACAGTGACGACCTTGAGATTTTAAACCAATACAATGCGGAAATTCGCGGAATTTACAACTATTACCGCATTGCGGATAATGCAAGCGTTTTGGGCGACTTCTACTATGTTATGAAATACAGTATGTTTAAGACCTTTGCCGCCAAATACAAAACGAGGATAAGCAAAATCCGTAAAAAGTATGGATATAAGCGTTTCGGCGTGAAATATCCAAGCAAAAGCGGAAAAGCGGTTGCGTATTTGTATGACGGCGGTTTTAGACATGACGGCAGTATAATCAAAATGCCGGACGTTGACGTTATCCCTTTGGTACACAGAAATCTCAATAGAACCAGCCTAATCAGTCGACTAAAAGCCCAGAAATGCGAATGGTGTGGTGCGGAAGATGTTCCTATCGAAATGCACCATGTCAGGAAGATTAAGGACTTGAAAGACAAAACAGGTTGGGAAATCGTTATGATAGGCAGGAAACGTAAAACAATGGCTTTATGCCCGACGTGTCATGATAAATTACACGCGGGAAAATTAGACTGATAGGTAGATGGGGAGCCGGATACGCTGAGAAGTGTAAGTCCGGTTCTGTGGGGGGCGCTCGTAAACCTACCATAGAAATATGGCAAGGCGACGGGTTCCTACCCGACTAGACTTGAATGAGTTTACCAACATAATCTTTTACAATGTAGCTTATAATTTAAACACCTTTAGGCAAAGTAGCCGACGATCCTGGCGGATAAATCAAACATCACCAAGAGTAGAAGTCTATATCTTTGCATATGAGGGAACAATGCAGCACAGGGCAATAAGATTAATGGGAACAAAACTTGCTGTTGCAACAACAATAGAAGGCAACGTGACTTCAGAAGGGTTGGCTGCACTAAATGATTGCGAGGATTTAACAACTGCACTGGCAAGAGAACTTGCATCAGGAATAAGTGCAAACGTAGAGGATGTATCTGCTATATACAAAAAGATGGCAATACTGAATACCAAAAAGCAGGTACAGACAAAAGATAAAAACATATCAGTAAAAGATATGCAATTAGGAATAATTGAAAAAGAACAAAACGATATAACTACAAATATAATAGATGATTTGGAAATTGAAAATGCAAAACTCAAATTATTATTTAAGACATCAAAACCCAAAAACGGGAAATCAAGAAAAAAGATCATGGAAGGTCAACTAGATTTATTTAGTTATTTTTTAAATAAAGTTGCCTAATAGCAAGACAAAAAAGAAAAAATACAATATAATAAGGGGGATATATTAGATGGCCAAAAGAATAAGTATATACAGTGTAAGGCTAATAAAGGAGAAAACGGGGTTGTATGAATTGGAGTATGTTGTTATACGAAATTCACAAATAGCAAATGATGTAATAAAAAAAGTATTGGATATCAATAACTCAACAGTAGAAAAGTTTGGTATCATAACGTTAACAGTTAAAAATAAAATAGCAGGTGTGCATATAATTAGTGTAGGAAATTTAAACAGTAGCATTGTACATCCTCGTGAGATTTTTCAGCAGGCAATATTAAACAATGCGAGTGCTATTATTTTATTTCATAACCACCCTAGCGGCGATCCAACGGAAAGCACAGAAGACATAGAAATAACGAAACGGCTTATTGAAGCCGGAGATATATTAGGGATAAAGGTAATTGACCACATTATAGTCGGCGAAGACAATAAGTATATAAGTTTTAAAGCAAAAGGGATATGTAATATATAGAAAACAGGCTAAAATAGCCTGTTTTTTTTATAAATATTTGTGCTAAAACAAAAATAGCCAGCACCGTAATTTATTGAAAAACGCATATCTCTATGGTATAATATGGACAAGGTGATCGGAATTAAGCAGGGTGTGGTTGCCACCTTTATTCCTTTAGAGGAAGGAGGTGGCGCGATATGAATACATATGAGGTTATCTCTCTAATGATAGCAAGTTCTATGTTAGTAATATCGTTTGTCTCCTTAATACTTGCTATAGTTAAGGCAATATTAGGACAAAAAAAATAATCACCCTGCGGCAACAGGCTGATTATTAATTTATTATAATCCCTTGTGGCAACCGTACTTTGCGGTACCGATCGCCTTCATCTATATTATAACACATTATTTAAAAAAGTAAACATCTTATACCTTTTTCATAAACGCTCGCTCTCGTCTTGTGCTATCCCAAATGAAGAGTCAGAATTTCTAAAACTAATATATCTCATTTCTTCAAAACCTTTTGTGCCTTTTCGATATTCAATGCCAAACTCGAATTGGACAAAAAATTATGTTGTTTATAATCGTTTTTATCAAATGCATAAATTTCTATTAAATAGACCGAATCGCATATATTTAACCTCTATAGGCTCTGTAAGCCTTGATATGACCGGGGTGTAAAAATCTTTCGCTCCAGAGTGAAAAAAACTTTCAGTCAAGAGTGTAAAAATCTTTTACCTAGTGATACTGATATTTATGATGGTAAAAAAAAGATTGATAAGATTGATATAATTGAAAAATCTGAAAATAGGCAAAAAAAAGAATTGCCAAAAAAAATAGGCGATTACAAAATCTCCAAAGACATTATAGCACAGAATATATCGTATGACAAACTAAAACTAACTTCATTTTGCTTGTATAAATAAGTATGTTTTGTTAGTATTTAATGGAATACAAAGAAAAGAGGAGAGATATTAAATGAAATTATATGGTAATAGCAGGAAAGTATACCTAGTACACAAAATGGGTGAAGAAAATTATAAGTTATGCAAAGTATTGAATGAGTATAGTAGTGTTGATGAAGCACATGACGATTTAACAAAGTTATTGACAGATCAAAAAACAGAAGGACAACTGTTAAGGGAGTTCGGCAAAAAGGAATAATTATGAAGTGTATAGAGATGCTTATTGCATGGTGCGAAAAATATAAATCCAGCTGCTAATCTTTTTTCTATTACATACTATAATAACTGTTGACATTTCCGAATGGGAGTAATACACTATGTAACATAATGTATTGTATACGTATTACATTATAAAATATCAAATGGAGGAGAAAAATGTGGAACCTGTGAAAGAATACAAGGTAAGAAGCTTCAGGGCTGATGATGAAACCTTTGAAAAGTTCAAGACTTTAGCAAATGAGGAATTTGGTAACCAGGGACAATGTCTAGCATCACTAATCTCCTTATATGAAACCGAAAAAAGTAAGGCCGTGCTGGTTGAAAGGAAAATAGAGATAGAAAGCTTTCAAACCTACCTTAATAAAATCACTGAAATGTTTTTAATGTCACTACAACTTAACGAAGATGCCGAAGAAAGGATACGGTCAGAATTTGAACACTTGCTGAGCAGCAAAGACCGTATTATTACAGATTTACAGAATAAAGAAACAGAACTTACTGCAGCAAATGAATTATATAAAGAAACTGCAAAAGAAGCAGAACAAGAAAACTACCGTTTATTGAACCAAATTTCAGAGTTGGAAAAGCAAATTTCAAAACAAAATAGAGAATATGAAGCTACACTAGCCGATAAGGATAACCTAAACAAAGCATTGACAGACAGCTGCAATGAAAAAGAAGGTAAAATCAAAGAGTTAAAAGAAAAATTGGATAACACATTGTCTGAAATATCTAAGTTAAATGAAATTAAAACTCATAATAATCAATTAATGACTGAGAATAAACAGCTAATGGCTGAAATCGAAAAACAAAAAGAGCATTCTATACTGGAAAAAGAAAAAGCTATCCTTGCAGCCGAAAAAACACATCAAAAAGAACTTAAAGAAACACAGTTGCAACATCAAAAGGATTATAAAGAGCTTATGGAACAAATAGACAAGCTGCAGGAACAGAGAAATAATACAATAAACGAAGTAACGGAGTTAAAATTGCAAAACAATGAGCTCCAGGGCAAGATTAAGGAATTTGAGAGAATAATTGCAGACCTTGAAGAGAAGTTAGGAAGGCAAAAGGTTGAGAAATAATCTAAGAGTATAAATATAAATGGGTATTATATTATTGCAAAGGAATTAAGAAACTTGAAAAGGGGCATATAGGATGAGTATTGATTTTATTAAAAAAGAGCCTCATGGCAGTCTGAATACTAATGTCAGCTTTAATGTTATCAATAGCAATAATATTTAGCAGTTTATGCAATAGATAAGACAGCAATTCATTAATAGGCTTACTGGTTCTATATCAGGTAAAACAGCATTAAAACTAACTATAAGAGATATAGAGAAAATGTTTGATGAAACACTGATAGAGAATACAAAATAAGCCAGAAAGGGCAAAACAATGCAGAAGATATTAATAAACTTAAAAGAGGATTTGTGATATAAATGCATAATGATGCTAATGATAAAAAATAATTCGTTTTCTAACAGTGATAGCAGTAGTAATACTATTATTCACGATATGGGAATTAACAATAATGCCAATATTATTTTTGATTTTCTTTCTAATATTGAATCCCAAGTTTTTTGTTTATTCTTTTGCTTTTTGTGGGTGTTTTAGAAACGTTAAGAATTAACCTTACCCCAAATAATACAATCGCTATGAGGAAAGCATAACAAATTTGTGGTATACTTTTTTAGCATACTATGATTCTCCTATACCGCTAAGATTGCCGTAAAGACCTTTCGCTGCAGCAACACTTAGAATTCTAAACTTTATACATAGCATATCCATTGATAGCAATCCTTGATAGCGAAAGTCTATAGGATAATATTAGCAACCAAGCCTATAGCCTTAAAGCATAGCAATTTCTTTTAATAACATTTCTTAAAGCACATTGCGCCATATAAATATTTCGACATGTTTCTACAAAATAGTACAAACTAGTTGTAATATAATAGTAGGTGTTCAGTAAATTAAAACAAATTGGGAATAAATACCAATGAAGTTGTGATGAATAAGAAGTGAGCTGCAAGATAATAACTGATCTTTGAAAATTAAAAAGATGCAATTGATAGGAAGTGTTTTCCAAGAGATAAAGACAAAGCTTGCCTAAGCATAGGTTTAAGGTTTAAATTTCCTATGGATTAAGCAGCAGTTTTTTGGTATTCTATACTCAGGAGTTTACTAGCTATGGCTTTTGCATGTTGGATCATGCAAACTAAGGCAGTCCTCACGAAGAAGTTTTTAGTACCCTGAAATAAAGGGGTTTTTAATCCGTAATTTAGTACTGAATAGCCAATAACTGGTTCGATACGTGCTCTTCTTGAGTATAGGTCTTTCCAGAGTTGGGATCCTCTTGGGAACTGTGTAAACCAGCGGATGTCATCTTCAATGTGGGTATAGACTGTCTTACCATAGCTGGAATTACAACACGGTTTATCACACTTAAGTTTTTTAGACAACTTTTTAGATGCTTTTAATGGACATCGCCATTTATATCTACGTTTTTTCCTATCAATTCCCCAGTAATAGTAAGCGTGGCCCGCATGGCAGACAGGTAATCCATATTCATTCTCTGGTGTAGGAGTTTGTGAGTTTCTAGGATTTATAGCAATTATAGGCTTACCTCCTAGAAGACTAATCCACCAATAAATGTACCATGCATCATAGCCTGAATCCAGGATAACGTAGTTAAAATCCACTTTCATATCATGATACAGATATATTAAAAGATGTGGAAATACTTTGGAGTCATGGACGTCGGCACCTGTAACAAAGAAAGTAAGTAGCAGACATTTGGATGGACTATTAACCAGTGGAGTTACTGCAAAATGCAGACCATAACCCATTAAGAACTCATCAAGGTTATGATCGTAGCCTCTGGTAGCCTCTGGATCTGTACACATAGAGCACTTAAAAGGCTTAATGCTATTACTGGAGCACCTGCATGATTTATCCGGTTTATATCTCTGTTTACAAAAAGACCTTGCTTTACAGCCGTCAAAGATAGCTTTGTCATGAGGATCTTTAATTCCTAACTCAGTAGATTTATCGACAAATGCAGTTTCAAAAAATTTTTTAAGCAGAGTTCCCTGAGTCATAATATCATCAATATCGTAATCTTTGCTAAACAGGTTTGAAGTAAACTATGAAAAATAGGCTTTAGATGGAGTTTTATCTGGGCTAAAACCGGACATATAAGCATAACGTGGTGTATCCTTAAGTTCTTTTACCCATTTATTAATGGATGTAAAACCAGCAAGATACATCACAAGTAATGACCTTAAGGCATCCTGTGGTCGATAATCTGCAATACGACTATGTTGATTAGTGGAATAAAAATGTTTACAAAGGTCATATACACATGAAAGATCAACTTTTGAAATAATCTTTGCGGATACTATCAGCACATTTTACGTGCTGAAAAGGAGTTAGTGTATAAGCTAAATGAGTTTGATTTTTGGGTAACAAATGACCTCATCCCCTTTCTAAACTACTATTATAGAAGGTTTAGATGCTGTGAGGTGAAGTTATTTATTTCCAGTTATTATAAACTGTTTAAAATAAGGTGTTCGGATTTACTGAACACCGACGATATAATTAATGAGGTGTTTTAAATGTATTATGACATAATAATCATCGGAGGCGGTTCTTCCGGAGTAGGGGCCTGCCTTGCAGCGTCGGATACAAATCCGGATGCGTCGATACTTCTTGTTGAGCGTGAAACCATCCTTGGAGGTACTTCTACAGTGGGGGGCGTTCACAACTGGGAGCCGGGCGTATCCACAGGCCGGTACCACGTTGAAATAGCAAAAAGGCTTCTGGAAAGCGGAAAAGGCTGTGTTGCAAAGGATGTTTGGCATATGACGCCGGAAAAGCCCATGGGCATATCTGAGCCATGCAGTGACAGCTATGAAAGGACCCGGCGCCGAGCCGGAGTGGATTCATGGGATCAACGACGTTTCCATTTTGAACCGCTGGCCATGGATCGGGTCATGAAGGATATGATATCGGATAGGAAGAATGTGACACTCCTTCTTAATACAGAATTTGTGAGATCCAGGACCGAGAAGAGAAAAATAAAAGAGCTTGTGCTCAAGCAGGACAGCAGGGAATTTACTGTATCAGGGCAGGTATATATAGATGCGTCGGCAGACATATATCTTGCCCGCGACGCGGGATGCGGCTGGAACCTTGGACGCGAGGCTTCCTCAGAGTACGGCGAGCCTTCCGCGCCGGAAGAACATGAAAATTATCTCAATGCATGTTCTTTGATTTTCAGAATACAAAAAAAGGATGAATCGGACGTAGACCCTATTCCCAGCCCCTATGACAGCATTGACGTATCAGACTGGGCAAAGGAGAATCTGCCAAATAATCGCCCGGTATCCTTTGTAACCCAGTATCCCAACGGGGATTACTGTATTAATATGCTCCCAACTATTGAAGGGAGAGTACTGTTCGATATGGAATATGGAAAGGGATACGAACTGTGTAAAGCACGGGTCTATCGCTATTTTAAATGGTTGCAGGAGGAAAAAGGATTTGCTGGTTATCGGCTGATATCCTTTGCCCCTCGCATTGGCATAAGGGAAACCTATCGTCTCAAGGCCAGGCATGTCCTGACGGAAAATGAAGTTCGCATGCCTTTTGGTGAACAGCCATTAAGCGATGAAATAATTGTGTATGCTGACCACGCTATTGATGTACATGGCAAGAAGCATTCAAGCAACGACGACCAAAATCTTAAATATCCTTATGGGATACCATACTCATGCCTTCTGCCGGTAGAACGGGATAACCTGCTAGTTTCCTGCAGAGGTTCAGGATTTACACATATAGTAGGCGCATCCTGCCGACTTTCTCGCACGATGATGGCCATAGGCGAAGCGGCAGGCACTGCGGCGGCAATTTGCCTGAAAGACGGCTGTAATCCACCTGAAGTGGATGTTTCAAAGGTATGCGGCCAGATGGATATGGAATATGTTAAAAACAATATCTGTGAACTTTTCGGAATTTAAAAGGTACAATGCCTGAATAAGACACATAAGAAATGCTGGAGAGGGAACTATACCGAGCATACATCGGAGGTTAACCATGAGAAAACGCATTTTAAAGTGGCTTCACAGGAGTATCGTCAAGCTGATCGTCATACTGGTATGCGGTACTGTTATTCCCGAGCTTCTGCTGGCAGGAGTCAGCTCTGCGGTTATACAGGACATAATGTATAAAAACTTTTACAATAATATCCACACAAACCTTCGCATTGCATCCGACGCTATAAGCGTAGTCAAGGACAAAGTGTACTCTGTGGCCAACAACATGGTGTTTAATACAATCCTATACAAGCTTTTAACTAATGATTACAGTTCAGATGTGTTTACAAAATATAAGGATTTGGATAAAGTGTCGAAGACCCTTTTTTCATCTTAGACACTAACTCGGAGGCATGAATGCATCTTTATGGTATATGACTTAAATTTCAATGTGTATGCGGATTTCACTTCATTTGGGGCAGAAAACGTAAAAAGCATCGCGGAAAGCATCAAAAGGAAATATATCGATACGTTGAAAAATGATTATACCCGGCTATACTGGACGGATACCGAAACAAAACTGTTTTCCCATGATATGCTGACTTTTGTACGTCCCATGGTTTCTGGAACCGGATACAAGTATGGTTGGTTGTTTGTGTTAATCTAAAAGTACACCACAATTTCGGTTGAAAAATCCCCCACCTTGCATGTATAATCTTTCATGTAATATCAACATGAGGGGGTAAAACGAGGTGATATAATTGAAGAACATCAGGTTATACCTGCATGTGCCATTGTATATGCAAAAGGCAAGTATAAAAAAGCTTATATAGCACCATATAAGACCTCTATTGATATCGCACAGAATGGTAATTATACAGATATAATTCTACCACAGGTAAAAGGTTATATGATGATAGTACTGGAAAAGTGAAAATGCAGAGGGAGTTTCAAGGGTGATTGTTTTTAATAAAAAAGTGAGTAATTTTGTAATTTAGATTTTATCTTAAAATACGGCTGTATATGATGCAATAATAAGCGGAATGGAGTATAAAAGGCTTTGTGATATCACGCAAAAACTTCCTGTTTTGCAACGCTCCGGACAGGGCTACTGCAAGTGCTATGATTTACAGCATGATTGAAACCGCCAGGGCAAATAATCTTAAACCGTTTGAATACTTGGCCTATTTGTTGAAAACACTTCCTAATGTTGATGCCAAGGATCAGAGTATGTTGGATTCGCTCATGCCGTGGTCAGTGGAGTTGCCTGAATCCTGCAGACTTAATGATATGAGTTTACAATAGGAGGAGTAGTAAGTGTAGACGAGTTGTATTTTTCGCTTAAATCGATACGTTATAAGGAGGAGTTGAAGACATGATTGTAGGAGTAGGCGAGTGGGGGTTCCGTGAGCTTCCTTTTGAAGAACACTGCAGGATCGCCGCGAAATTCGGCTTCAAATATATGAAGCTTGGAATTGGTGGAGACTTTATTGGCAGACTTAGGGGAGACATGACGGAAGCTGAATTAAACAACACTTTGAGTTGTATAAAGGACTACGGTATTAAAACACCTTTTATGTGCCTTGAAAATGATTTTACCAAAGGAAATGCAAACGAAGTTTGGAAAACGGTTGAACGGATATGCATGGAAGCAAAGCTTTCAAGAGCCTTCGTAGTGACATATCTAAGATTGTTTGCCGGCTTTGTACCTGCTGAGAAAATGTCGAGTGAAAAGCGGAATAATATGATAATGGCTTTTAAGGCAGTTGATCATTAGATTAAAAAATACGGAATGGTAATATCCATTGAAACTCATGGCGCCATAACGGCAAAGGGAAAAGGAATGGTATATACTCCGACCGTATCTACAGACAAGGAAGCATTAAAAAGACTTCTGGATGAACTGCCTGCAACGGCAGGGATTAACTTCGATCCAGGAAACCTAAAGCCTGTTTAGACTGAAGAAGTTATAACATACCTTGACATATTGAACAACAGGGTAAACTACTGCCATTTAAAGGACTGGATACAATATGGCGGCGGGTCCTGGGTTGCAGCAGGTGTAGGAGACGGTACCATGGATTGGAAGCCTTTGCTGGAGAAAATGTCGTTCAAAGGAGTATATCTGCTTGAATATGAGCCAACCTATGATGTAGAGGATTAAATTCACAGGAGTCTCAAGTATCTAAAGAAGATTGTGCAGAATATTAAAATGGAATAAGAGATAAGCAAAAGCCAGAGTGACGAAGGAATGTGAAGCAGTTGATATAACCAGTAAGGGATTTGCCTGTTATAGCACATTCTTCGAACTGCCTGAATTCGAAAGAACCGCCGGTGCAGACGATTTCAGTTGTTGGTGGGAATTAATCGGAAACGACTTTGATAGGTGGGTTTCTTTTGGAATGATGGAGGTCTATCCGATGGTAGGGAAAAATAACTCTTCTGGAAATACAAAGGGAAACAAAGGGAATATTGGTGTTTATGAGCAGTGATACTGTAATTGCTGTGGCTAAAGCCAATAATGGCCCGGCAAAGGTTTACTGTCCTGATGCCCCTGAATTGGCGTCCCAATACACCAGAAATGCAGCAACTGGGACGTGGAATGAGGAAATGTGAAGGTAAGGAATATCTTTTGGTCTTTGATTTTATTGATAATGCCAATATGTTCAACACGCCATATTCCATTCACAGGCTGTTGAATTTAAATGAATACAGACCGGGACAAATTGTACTGGCCCCACAAAAGCAGATGGAACTGGACAGAGATTTGCTGGCTAAAAGAGAAAAACCTGAGATTAATTTAGACTTCCCCATGGATGTTAAAGATTATGAGCTAATTGATCTTTTCAACTGGTAGGATGAAGTAAAGGATATGATATCACAGCTTGAGTTTGTCAGAATGGTAGCATGTCCGGAAATAAGTGATTTGGATGCTCAAGTACTTGAGAGGGGTTACTTATGCCTAAATGCTGAGTTAGGAGTTTTAACTTTAATTTTGCATATTTTTGAAATTATGGTGTTGCTTACAATAGCGTGGAATTGGTCTAAAAAGCAGGTTAATATGGCTTACATCCCGACTACTACCTGGTAAAAAATATATTGATGCTTCAGCTATGGCATTAATATGTAATGGCTTTCTTAAACTACAAGCACATGATATAATACTTGTTGTGAGGGGGTAGTGTAGTGTATAAGGTATTAATCGTAGATGATGAGATACTGGTTAGGCTTGCACTGAAGAATTCAATTAATTGGAACAAGTATGGTATGACCGTGATTGCGGACGTCCAAAATGGACATGCTGCATGGGAAATATATAAAAAAGAAAAACCGGATTTGATTATTACAGATATTAAAATGCCTATTATAGACGGTATGGAACTAATCAAAAAAATTAGAGAAAAAGATAAGGAAACAGTTGTTATAATATTATCTTGTTTAGAAGATTTTGAGCTATTGCGCCAAGCAGTCTCATTGAATATATCTGGTTATATACTAAAGCTGACAATGTCAAATGAGGAAATAGAAAATGTTCTGTCAAAAGCCCAAGATGAATTGAAAGGTATTCATGAGGGAAAGCCTACTTTAACACTAGATAATAATTTGATAAAAGAGAAAATGATTAAAGAATTAATATTTTATAATAATTGCTCTATAAATGAGTTTAATCAAAGTGTAATTGGCCTAAAACTACGGATTAAGCCCAATAATTTACTTATGTGCCTAATTGAAATAGATCATTTCGAACAAGTACGAAAAGGCTATAGTTATGAGAATGGTCAAGTATTAAGCCAATCCATACTAAATATTTTAGATGAAATATCTAACCAATATGAAAGGATAGAAGCGTTACGTGTAGATGATAGTCATTATATACTTCTTTTTAGTTTTCATGATATTAGCAGTGAACAAAGCATACAGGAAGAGCTATATACTATTCTAGGACACATAAAAAAAGTATTAAAGACTTATTTCAATTCTACGGCTACATTTGGTATAAGCGGATTAAGGAATGGATTTGCTTCATTAAAAGATTTATATACAGAGTGTTTAGATATATTGAAACAAAAATTTTATTTGGGTTTGGATACATACATAACTAACTCAAGCAAATCCTTTGTTAGGAAAGCTTATGAGAATAACAAAGAGTCATTGAAGGAAATCTGTGGAGGTGTATATATGTTTAATGAGCTGATTAGAAATGGAATTAATTCAAGAATTGAGTCATTTATACAATCTGAGGATATATCGTCTAAAGAGCAAGTACAAAATCTATTTGTTGAATGGATATATTGGCTATATGTTTCATTGAATTTAAACGGAGAAGATATTGATGTACTACTAGGATCATGTCTTGAACAATTACATTATTCTGAAACGTTTGAAGAGATGATTGAAGTTTTTAAAGAGTATATCGACGGAGTTAATAATATTGCAGGAAAGAAAAAAGCACTAAGTCGGGAAGTGGCAAAAGCAACAAGATTTATAAAAGTGCATTATCCAGAGGATATTACTTTACAGCAGGTCGCTGAACATGTAAATTTGAGTCCAAATTACTTGAGTGGTTTATTGAAAAGGGAGATTGGGTTAAGCTTTGTTGAGTATTTGAACTATATTCGAATAACGAAAGCTAAAGAACTGTTATCAAATACTGATTTGAAATCATATGAGATTGCAGAAAAGGTTGGGTTTACAGATGACAGTTATTTTAGTCGCTCATTTATGAAGCAAACAGGTATAAGACCTAATAAATTCCGAAGGCAGTCTATGCAAGTCTTGGGGGAGTAATAATGAATATTATTAATGCTATTAGTTCAAAAATTGCCAATTCCAAGCTTAAGATACAACTTACCATATCATTTATTGTTACTAGCTTCTTTGTACTTTTATTAAGTTCAATATTCACATATATAGGGGTACTGAATATTTTAAAGAACCGTTCAGATCAATTTACAGAGAAACAATTCCGCCAATTTGATTATAATATTCAAGTATTTGCTAATGAGGTAGATAAAATATCAAAATTGCTTTTACTTGATGAAAAACTACAAAATTTTCTGGAGCAAGAGTATGAGTATGATAACAGCTATACCAATATTTTAGTGTGTAATGATTTGTATTCAAAATTGTTTAGTATAATACAAAACTATAGTTATATAGACTCTATTTTTATTTTTACTGAGGATGGGAGAATACTGGGAGTAACAGCTTCGACCAATGAATACCTGAACGATTCTAATAAAAAGAATGGATTTTATAGTTCTGATATGTACAAATTGGCAAAAAGTAGCAGCTCAAGTCTTGCATGGGCAGGAGGGGGAAAATCTGAGGATTTTAATCTTAATAAAATACCCAACAGTAGAAAGAATATTAATATTATTTCTGCTGTAAGGGGTATTAAACCTTTTTACCAGAACTTGCAAAAGGCTACGCTTGTAATAAACATACAGGAAAGTGTTATAACATCAATATATAGTAATATTTACGATCCATTAAGCAGTACATATATTGTGGACTCTAATGGTAAAATTATTTCTGATATTGACGCAACTAGAATAGGAAGCAACTCTTTTATTTTTACTAAGCTAGATAAAAATCTTGATAACGGCAGCTTCACTTTAAAAATTGATTCAGTAACAAAACAAATTTTTTATCTGAAATTAACAAGTTTGGATTGGACGCTAATAAATGAAATTGATTATAAAAATTATATAAAAGATATTCATACAATGCGAAATATATTAATACTTATGTTTTTTGCATGTATAGCAATATCACTAGCTTTATCTACATATTGGGGAATGGTTTTTACAAAGCCCATAAAAAGAATAATTAATGCAATAAAAGAGGTTGGGAAAGGGAATATTGGCATAACGATTACTGAGTCTCCTAAAAATGAATTCGGTATGATTATCAGGCAGTTTAATGAAATGTCAATTAGTATAGAAAAGTTAATTCATGAGAATAAAATGATTGAAGAAATGAAAAGAAAGCAAGATATAGCAGTTCTACAATTACAAATAAATCCGCATTTCATATATAATACTTTGAATACCATCAAGTTAATGGCTGTTATGATAAATGCCAAAAATATTGTTGAGGGCATAACCATATTCGGTAATATATTGTCTCCCATTTTTAAAGACCCTTCACCAATTCACTCTATTGAGGAAGAATTCAATTTTTTAAAGAACTATATAAAAATTATGAATCTAAGGTATGGTGAAGGGGTAAAAATAGTCTTTAATATTCAGGAAGACTTAATTAAATGTAAAATATTAAAGTTTATAGTTCAGCCGTTGGTTGAAAATGCCCTTTACCATGGTTTGGCAGAAAAGAACTATAATGGAGAAATAAAAATAGAAATAGCTGAAGAAAACGAGAATGTAATCGTGACAATCTCTGATAATGGTGCAGGGATGACGGTAGAAAAGCTCAGAGAAATAGAGGAAATGTGCTCTGGCTTGTTAGAAAATAGTCAATCATTAAAGGGAATAGGTATAAGAAATGTAGACCATAGAGTAAAATTGTATTTTGGAGTAAAATACGGCTTGAAAATTCAAAGTAAGATAGGTTCTGGGACAAGTGCTATTTTAAGACTACCCAAAATTGGTGAAGATGAAGTGCAAGATATATTCCAAAAATCGTAGAATAGTTCCATAATTTTTATAATTAAAATATGAGTTCTTATAACTGAAGTGTTTTTTAACATTTATTGTTGATTTGTTCATTTTATTAGCTAAATATAGTGTTTATAATACTATGTGTAAGCAAGTTCCTGGAAGAGTAAAAATACTTACTGTAATGGAAATGTATTTATCATGCATGTAATTATTTTGAAAATGTTTTTAAACTAAATCTGTATTTTAGGAGCATATTTTATGATAAAACCAAATGGAATAGAGATGCACAAAAAAAACAGAATAATGAAAGATAGGCTCATACTCTTACTCATGGCTATACCCTTTATTCTGTTAATTTTTATATTTTCCTATATACCTTTATTTGGATGGGTATATGCCTTTTTTGATTATAAACCAGGCATACCGTTAGCTCGTACGCCTTTTGTTGGCTTAAAGTTTTTTAATATTGCTTTTTTTGGAATTAGCGGCTTTTTAAACTCCTTGCTGAATTCATTTGCTATTAGTTTGTTAGGTCTATTATGTTCTCCGTTACCTGTTGTTTTAGCAATACTTTTAAACGAAGTAAAAAATACCAAGTTCAAAAAATTTGTTCAGACAACAACTACATTACCTTATTTTATAAGCTGGGTTATTGTATTTTCATTGTTTTTCAATATATTCTCGATAAATGGTGCGCTAAACAATGTGCTAATCAGTTTGAATGTTATTAGTACCGACAATCCGACAAACATTCTTGGCAATGAGGGTGCAACATGGTTTTTCCAAACAGCCTTGTCGTTATGGAAAAGTACAGGGTGGAATGCTATTATATATGTAGCTTCCATATCTGGAATAGATAATGAACTATACGATGCAGCTAACGTAGATGGAGCTGGAAGGTGGGAAATTATTAAAAATGTTACCCTACCCGGTATTATTCCGACATTTATCGTATTATTGCTTCTTAGTATATCTAATATAGTTAATAATGGATTAGAGCAATATCTCGTATTTTATAACCCCCTTGTTGCTGATAGGATAGAAGTTTTGGACTACTTTGTTTACCGTATTGGTATCTTGGGAAATGATTATGCACTTGCAACTGCTGTTGGTATTGCAAAGACGTTCTTAAGCTTGACATTACTTTTAATTGTAAATGTTATTTCCAAAAAAACGCGGGGAGAGTATATTGTATGATTTGCTATTGCATTTTTTAAACTGTTATTTCAATATTTAATAATTCCTTATCCAATTAAGAACAGCGGAGGTAAAAGATGACAGGAAAAAGACGTATTAAGCCTATTAAATTGTTTGACTTTGCAAACTATACTTTATTATCTGTGTTTGCCTTTATAACATTATATCCTTTCTATTATGTTATAATATATTCTATAAGCGATCCGAGTGAAGCATCAAAGGGACTATTATTTTTACCTCGGGGAATTACTGCCTCAAACTATATTCAAATTATGAATTTGGATGGAATTTTTTCGGCATTTTTTGTTTCAGTAGCAAGAACAGTTCTGGGTACGATTTTAACTGTATTTTCATGTAGCTTATTTGCGTATATAGTTGCCAAAAAGGAGTTATGTTTTAGAAGTTTGATATACAGATTTACTGTTATCACTTTATACTTTAATGCAGGGCTGATTCCTTGGTATCTACTAATGAAACGTTTACACTTAAATAACAATTTTCTTTTATATATTATTCCAAGTATTATTAATGCATATTTTGTAATACTTATAAAAACATATATAGAACAAATACCTCCTTCGCTTGAGGAATCTGCTAGGATTGATGGGGCCGGATATTTTAGAACTTTTATTAGTATAATTTTTCCTATGTCGTTACCAATTATAGCTACAATAACAGTTTTTTCTTCAGTTGGCCAGTGGAATGCATGGACGGATAACTTTTTCCTTGTTTCTGATCAACGGCTACAGACATTGCAATTAAAGCTTTATAATTATCTTCGTCAAGTCGATTTTTCTTCTTTATCAATGACAGAAATCTCTAGCGGTGCACTGGCAAAAAGGTCATCTCCTGAATCTATTAAAGCTACACTTACTGTAATTGTCACGCTTCCGATTATGATGGTATATCCATATATGCAAAAGTATTTTATTAAAGGCTTATTTCTTGGCGCCATCAAGGGGTGAGCGTGATATTGTTTTTTTGCATTCAACGGATCCCGAGACTAATCGTGATCTGTTAATCTGTTAATCAAAATAAAATGAAAGTAGGAGGGAAATCAATGAGAAAAGGATGTTTTGAAAAAAAGATTCTAGCATTTTTAATGGCTATTGCGATTTCGATTTCACTAATCGCATGCGGAAATACGGGGGAATCTGCTAAAGAGAGTTCCAATTCAACTGTGCAACAAGCCAGCCAGAGCACTGAAAGTATGCCATCCAAAGAACCTGTTACTCTTAAAATTTACACAAATGCGAAAATGAGTAATTATGGTATTCAAAAAAATCCTGTCGCTGAGGAAATTGAAAAAGCTACAGGCGTAACTATGGATTTTGTCGCCAACCCTTCTGAGGAAACATTAAAAATTATGTTGGCAGGCGGAGATTTGCCTGACATAATATCGCTTAGTGCAACAGTGTATGCTAAGCAGCTTATTGAAGGAAGCAATATAATAGCGATGGATGATCTGTTGAAAACTAATGGCAAGGATATAGTCTCACTTAATCCCAAGAGGGTTGAATTTTCAAAAAAGTATTTGAGTAATAATGCAGGAAAAGTATATCTTCTTCCTTATGCTGCAATTGCGAGTACGAAACAGATTGCCTCAGATTTTTCGTATGAATGTTCTGCAATAAGGTGGGATTACTACAAGGAATTGGGATGCCCTGAAATAAACAATTGGGATGATTTAATAAGTGTTTTGGCGCAAATGCAGAAAAACCATCCTAAAACTCAGGACGGAAGGAAAATATATGGACTGGGAGCATTTACAGATTGGGGTACGTTCCCGTTTACTGGTTTGCATTCATATGGTAATAATGCTAATAGTAGTGATATATGCGGTCATACTGTATACGTTGATAAGGATGGGAACATTAAGCAAACTTATAATGATGAAAACAGTATTTTTTGGCAATCAATGCGCGATTGGAACAAAGCATATAAAGCAAATATTGTCGATCCCGATTCATTTACACAGAAGTGGGCAAATTTTAGTGAAAAGGGTAACAATGGACAATACTTATTTGAACCATTTAATTGGCAATTCTATGGAGTCAATGTAAAATTAGCAAAAGAGGAAAACCCCGAAGCCGGGTTTGTACCGATATATACTGTATTCCCATATGTTTCGAGAATAAGTTTAACTGCTATCGGAGATGCTGGGGGTTCTGTAGGAATTACCAGCAAATGTAAAGCCCCTGATAGGGCGATGGATTTAATCAATTTCTTTGCAACATATGAGGGATGTAGGATGTTATGGAGTGGCGTGAAAGGTACGCATTGGGATATCGAAAATGGAAAACCGGAATTTAAGGATGAAGTTTTTGAAAAGAAGAGTACGGATGCAACTTATCTTGAGAACGAGGGAATTGGTAAATATACAGTACTCGCTGCTTGGTATGGAAATGCTATAGACCCAAATGATGGTGTGCCTATGGATTTGACTAAAACAACAAAAGCTTACAAAAAGCTCATAACTCCGTTGGAGAAATCATTTAATGATTTTTACAAAGTGGATTACCCAGGGCAACTATGCGATAAACTGGTCGCAGAAGGAACGATTAGTTTCCGTAACAACATTTTTGTCGCTGCAAGGGGTGCTTTAGGTTACGGAAGCGATGATATCAAGAGAATCGACACACAAATAGTTTCTTACATAAGTAAGGAGATACCAAAATTGATTATGGCAAAAACCGATACAGACTTTAGTAATGAATATAAAACTACAATTGAAGAATTAGAGAAGCTGGGACTAAAAACATCGGTGGAGTATTGGACTAAAGAATTTAATAGATGTATGTCCATAGCTGTTGAATTTAAACCTTGAATACAAGCTGGTTGCTTTTACTATATTGAGCGCACAAAAGATTTTACATCCCAAGTTTTGTGCGCTTCAATTTCCATAACAGCATCGCAGAAATCTAATTCGTCCGATGTAAAATCATTTCTGTGATTATATAATCAAAAATTGATACAAGAGCTTCTAAATATATTTGAGGGAGCTCTTGTATGGTTGGAAAATAGTGTTACCAGTTGGAAGTCATGCTAAAGCAATTCTATTATAGGGCAAAAAGGCAGGTATCGGATTTTGGGATAACAGTACAACTGACAGTAGCAGAGGTTCTTGTGCATGATACAGCCCTTATGGATAACGATCGTGAATGGGTTGAGAACTACTTGAAGGCAAAATATGGAATTTAAATTATAGATACCGCACGAATCCCTTTACATTACTAATTTGGATTGTACGTTAGACTATACATTTGTGCGTTCAATAAGCATAAGATGTAAATTTTTAGTGCGATTCATATAGTGAGGGCGCTTATTAATTAAGCATCCTCATAATAGGTACAGTTTGATATAGATACAACCAACGTGCGGATTATTTTATTAAGGGAGGACTAAAAAATGCTGAGTGTTGAAAAACTTAATGTTGGTATAGTAGGTATTGCTGGGAGGCCTATGGGGTTCATTTCTGCCATTCAAAACAGCAAAGTGGCAAGACTAACTTCAGTATGTGACATAAACTATGAAATGATGTGTAAAGCAACTGAAGGTATAGATGGAATCAATAAATATACAGATTATTATGAGATGATTCAAAGCAATACACTAGATGCTGTAATTATCGGTACACCTGTGCACCTTCATGTACCCCAATCAATAATTGCATTGGAAAATAATATTCATGTATTCAGTGAAGTAACTGCAGCGACATCATTGGACGAATGTAAACAGCTTGTTACAGCATGTAAACATTCAAAAGCAAGCTATATGATGGGTGAAAACTGTAATTACATGAAACCTTACATGATAATAAAAGAAATGGTAAAAGACGGAGTCTTCGGTGAAGTGTATTATGCGGAAGGGGAGTATCTGCATAATTGCAGGAAGCTTATCAAGACTACTCCATGGAGAAGAAAATGGCAATATGGGATTAACGGAATTACATATGGAACTCACAGCTTGGGCCCTATAATGTCCTGGTTTGAGAACGATAGAATCGTAAAGGTATCGTGTGTAGGAAGTGGACATCACTACGTGGACGATGATAACAAATGCTTTGAGATGGAAGATACCTGTGTAATGCTTGCAAAGACCATAAAGGGCAGATTGATAAAAATAAGAATGGATATTGTTTCGAATAGGCCATACAGTCTGGAATATACTTTACAGGGTACTAAAGGCTGTTATGATTCAAAAATGACAGGAAACGAAGACGATAAAATTTGGATTGAAGGGCTTTGTAATGGAGGAAGTTGGATAGATTTGAATATGCTTGCCGATAAATACACTCCTGAATTATGGGGAAGATATGGGGCTGAAGCAAGCAAGGAAGGCCATGGGGGATCGGATTATATTATAATGACTGACTTTATTGATGCCATAGTAAATAATAAACCGATACCGATAGGTATACACGAGACTATGGATATGTGTTTACCTGGACATATAAGTCAGCAGTCCATTTTGTGTGCTGGAGAATGGATAGAAGTACCTGATTCAAGAGAATGGTAGAAGAGGAGTAAAAACATTTATGAAACCAATGAAAAGAGCTATACATTTAGATTTCCATACAATGCCTGGTATATACAACTTTGGAGAGAAATGGGATGCAAAAGAGTTTGCATATATATTAAAAGAGGCGAGAGTAGATTATGTTAATGCGTTTGCCAAATGTAACCTTGGATTTACTTACTATCCCACCAAATTAGGAATACCTTACCCCACAATGGAGGGTGACATGTTTGGTGAGTTACTTAAAGAATGTCATAGGAATGGTATCGGTGTTTCAGCATACGTAAATGTAGGATTGGATCATGAGCACGCAAGGCTTCACAGAGATTGGTGCGTACAAAATAAGGTCGGGCAGGTTATTTATGGGGACAAAACAGGGAACGGCTTTCGCGCGATGTGTTATAATAGCGGATACCGTGAGTACATACTTGGTATTATTAAAGAAGTTATGAACAAATATGATGTTGACGGTTTATTCTGTGATTGTATGTTGCTACAGAGTTGTTACGGAAATGAGTGTATAGAAGGAATTAAAGAAAAAGGGCTAGATCCTCTGAATGATGAAAACATTGTAAATTATTCAAAAGAAGTCCTTATGGGTATAAGCCGTGATATAAAGAAGTTGGTAGGAACTGATAAATATCTTTATCTTAATGGTGTGCCCTACTGGGCTGCAAAGGATCTGGATACTCATATCGAAATTGAGTGCCTGCCAAGCGGGTGGAGTTACGATTTTTTTGGGGCACAGGTGGCTTATGCTAGATGTATCCAGAAAAAGGTGCTTTATATGACCGGAAGGTTTCAGATTAACTGGGGCGATTTTGGAGGATTCAAAGGGAAAGCTTCTATTGAGAATGATATATGGGATGGAATAAGTAATGGAACAGGTGTATCCATAGGAGATCATATGCACCCGGCTGAAAATCTTGAACCTGAAGTTTACAAGGTAGTACGTGAGATTTACAGCAACATTGAAAAGTATGAAGAATGGACGGATGGAACAAGTTACATCTCAGAAATAGGTGTACTCACCAATTCGGATGGATTATTAAGTGAAACTTATAAGGGCCTTTCCCGCATGTTAGGTGAATTGAAGTATAGCTTTTGCATTGTAAATGAACATATGGATATTTCTAATTATAAAGTACTCATACTTCCTGATGATATGAAAGTAACACCGTTACTGGGTAAAAAGATTGAAAAGCACCTTAATAGTGGTAAAGGGATACTAAGTACAGGGGAGTCCGGACTCAATACAGAAAAAACAGGGTTTGCACTAAAACAATGGGATTTTGAATTTGTTGGAATAGACACTTCAAATTCCCCGTACTTCCAAATGACTGAAGGCAATAGAGGTAATATTGGAGATATGCGATGGGCAATGTACAGCCCTGGTATCCTGATGAAAGCGCCTAAAGATGCAGAAGTATTTGCAAGGTATATAAGGCCATATTTTAACCGGCATTGGGATGGCTTTCACGGCTATTTCTACACACCACCCGAAAAGGAAACCGAATATGCGGCGGCAGTAAAAAAAGATAATGTTTACCATATTTGTTTCAAAGTATTTAAGGCTTATTACAAAAGTGCAATGTTTTCTCATAAAGCACTTATCGGGTATTGTCTGAAGAAGATGCTACCTGAGCCTCTAATTAAATGCAGTGGCATACCTTCTACAGCACGTATTACTATCACCGGAAAGGAAGATAGTCTGTTGCTACATATAAAAACAACATATCCTGAGGTTAGAGGACTTATGGATATAATTGAGGAACATGTTACTATGCCTGCTGGATCTATTATAAGTGTTAGGGGAAGTTATTCAAAGGCATATATTGCACCACAAAAACATCTACTAAATATGAAGATTAATGGTGAGTATACGGATATATGTCTTCCGGAGATATCTGGTTACAGTATGGTTGTTCTTGAAAAGAAACGATTTGATATATGAGGTTTTTTTAGCAGTGAAAGGCGGAAACTTGCTTTTAAAGGCAGCATACAAATAAGGTTCTGATAAATAAAGGGATAATATTAACAAAAAGCAAAAGAGGGAGAATAATTAGTGTTATCAGTGTTACTGAATTAAAGTGTGAGTATAAGAGCAATTAACTAGAAATTGTAGAGCAAAAACTGCGATTAAGCTGGATCATCAGGTCAGATGAAAGGAACATACAGCAAATAACTTATCAGATACAGTTTTCCATAGATTGGATGCTTTGACATTCCTGTCTGGGATTCATGCAAAATACAATCAGATTGTTCAATTCATGTGGAATGAAACGGCACTACAATTTCAATTTGTATGAACCAAATATAGTGCGCTCCTAGCAACTATAGTTGGTGAAAGATAAAAGGTAGCTTTGGTAAAGCTCATGGGAAGTTTTTGACAACTGCATAAAATCACCTCGTTTCAAGAATTAATGGCACCATATACCATATAATTCCGTTTTGGGGCGGTTTTCCATTTGTCAAGTCATATTATTTTAACTTAGGCTTAAATTAGTGTAGGTAACTTCATATTTCTCCATATTAATAGCTATAACGTAGTAATAACGCTGAAAGGAAGTATGTGGATGGGAATGGAGGGAATGTTGTTATGTAAACAAATTGAAAGTATATATTTATAGCCTCGGAAAGGGTTTCCGAGAGAACTTAATATGCTTTGGAGGTAATATTCATATGAGTAAGCAGGTTGCAATTATAACGGGAGGCTCCAATGGCTATGGCAAGGGAGTAGCAACATACCTGGCAAAGGACGGCGGTTTTGATGTTGTCATCGTGGCCAGGGACAAAGCCAGGCTGCAAAGTGTGGCAAAAGAAATCGGAGCTGATTCTTTTTCGGCAGATGTGACAAAAGCGGAAGACTGGGTTGCGCTTCGCAAATATGTGATCGGCAAGTATGGCAAAATAGATGTCCTCATTAACAACGCAGGTGGAGGCGTGGCAATAAAACCTCTTGTAGAACAGACTCTGGAACAGATCAAAACATCGCTAGATTTGAATATTTTAAGCTGCATACTGGGTTGCCATACCTTTGTTGGGGATATGATGGCTGCAAAGTCCGGAACTATCATTAATGTTGCTTCGGTCTGCGCAAAGAAGGGATGGCCAGGATTTTCGGTCTATTCAGCAGGCAAGGGAGGGATGCTCATTTTTACAAAGTGCCTACATACGGAACTGCAGCCCTATAATATCCGCTGCACAACATTTATCCCTGCCGCAGGACGTACAGACTTCGGTAAAAACGCTGGTCAGCCCGAAAACCCCAGTCCCACCGGATTTTTTCCCGAAGACGCTGGACGGGCGATGTATGATATCGTAAAACTGCCCAGCCATCTGATTGTTGAGGAATATATCATGTGGGGTATGGATCAGGCTGTCATACCAATGTAAAAAATAAAGTGTTTTTAGGAGGTGGAATATATGCTATAGGTATTGCTGGCATTTCCTTTCTTAAAAACATTTTAATAGATTAAAAGACAAGAAGATTATGGTGTTTGCGTTAGAGGCATATCCATACGATGAAAGAGCAATGGCCTCATTGAAAGAGCGTAACTTTAGAAATGAGCTTGCAGATAGAGAATGTAAAAAATCTTGTGTATAGACAATTAAAATCTCTCTTTCCTGAAACGTATTTATAAAAATAAAATTCTGGAGGAGAGATTTTATATCAACACTAAACTGATTATCTGGCTTCTACTTGATTATCAAATTTGTGTATTCATTATAATCTTTATTGCTATCATCATTTTTTTTTACAATAGAGTTATTTGAATAATTATGATTATTATTTTGTTTTGTGTCTCCTGTGGATTCCTTTACCTTGGATCCAAACCCGGTAACCATATTATTAATGTCTATCTCTTTACCGTTTTGTTTACGGATTTTAAATATGCATCCCAGAACAAATGAAATAATGAGTGCTATAACTAAGAACCAGTTAAATATTATTAATCCTATTATAAAAAAGTTTACTGGTATATTTATTATTTTATCTCCGGATTTTTCAATAATAAATTTTGTTTTAAAACCTTTGTCAACCACCTGCTTTATTTTAGTACCGAAGCTTACGGAATTACTACCTGATTTACTTCTGAATTGTGAAACGTTTCTTTTTTCAAAGTCAACAATTGCTTCAATTAAATCCCCATTATATTTTTCAAGGAGAATTTTTGCCTCCTCATAACTGCAATTTATTCTTTTCCTTAACTCATCAATTTTTTCCAATGAAATACTCATACTATCATTTATAATACTTCTCAAAATTATCAGGGAGCTTCCTTTCGGGTCTTCTAAGTTTTATGCCTTTTTTCTTGGCAGCTTCAAGTCCTTCTTTAACCCTTTCTTGTATTTTTTCATGTTCCTTTTGAGCTATGTATGAAAGTAATTCAATAATAAGATTATTTAATAAGGAAGAAAGAGTCTCATCTTCAACATTTAAAACGGGAAGATCTGGTATTCTTACCTTTATACCCATACTTTGGAAGTAAGCTAATTCCTGTTTTATTTCCTCATAGTTTCTACCAAACCTATAGAATGATGAGGATTATACTAATATGGGCAAAAAATTATATAAATAGACTTTATAAGTTGCAAGTTTAAGATCCTACCATTAAAATAATTCTAAGCCAAAAAGAAATCCACTTTGTCTACCAATGCCAACTTATATACTAAGTTGGTATTCATATATGTACAGAAAAAGTCTCCAAACATAGTATTGATAATGGTTACAGAGATTTAAGAATAATAAAACGCAAATAAGTTGTTGTCAATAATACCAAGTTATGATATAATATTAGTATAAGTTGGTATTTAAAAAGAAATTGAGTTATATATTTTGGAGGATGTTCATGGGAAAAGAAGGAAACCAAAATTACAGAGTTAAGGCTCAAGAGGTTGAGCCTATTAAAAATATGAAAGATATTAATAGAGTGAAACAGTTTTTTTTAAGCAAAGAAGAAGTTAGAAATTATACAATATTTGTTTTGGGAATAAATGTAGGGTTAAGGGCCGGTGATTTATTATCGTTAAAAATGGGAGATGTATTTGAGAAGATTGATGATAATATTTACTGCCTTGTAGACGAAGTCAATATATTGGAAGGCAAGACAAATAAAACAAGAACATTCACATTAAATGAATCAGCTAAAGAAGCAATAGCATTTTATGTAGAAAACTTAAATCCGGATTATATTTACACTACCGGAAATTCAAATACTACAAAAAAGAAAAAAACGAATGTAGATGAGACAAGGTTTAAAGATATACCAATTAATGACTATTTGTTCAAAAGTAGAAAAGGTTCAAATAGTAAGCTCAGAGTAGATAGTTTACACAAGATTGTAAAAAGCACCATGAGAGATCTAGGCATAAAAGGTAATTACGGCACTCATACCCTTAGAAAAACCTTTGGTTATTTTGCGTTTACAAACAATGTAAAAGATAATCCAAGGATATTGCAAGAACTACAAAAGATATTTAATCATAGTTCAGAGTTTATAACTCTTTCATATATAGGCATAACAAAAGAATCAATAACTAATATTTATAATAGTGTTAATCTGTAAAAGGAGGTATTAGTATTGAATTATGGGAACTTAGCAAGAAAGTTAGACGAATATGAATATATTGATATATTTGAAAACAAGCAAATCGGCGATAAGGTAAAAATTAAAGGTAAGTTTAAAACACCACATATATATTATAATGAAAGCAATAGCTATTGTGTATGTAGTTTTAATGCAACATATTTAATTTACGATGATAAAGAAATTGAGTTGACCGAAATATATCCAGTAACTATAACAGGCTATTACAGTCTTCCTGATCCTAAAAACGAATATATAGTAACAGGCAAGGTTAACATTTATAAAAAAGAAAAGCAATTAATTTTGGAAAATATGAAATTCGTTGAGCCTACAACGATAAAAGGCATTTATTCTTTTTTGGCATCTGGAGTTATAAAAGGAGTTGGCCCAAAGATTGCCGAAAAGATTATCTATGGATGTGTGAAAAACAAAGTAAAAGTGGAAGGGTTTGGATTAAACACATTAGATGTTATAAAGAATAATCCTGAAAAACTAAGGGTAATACCTGGCATATCAAATAAAAAGGCTGCAAAAATACACGAATCCTTTATGGCCAATATAGAATTAAACGATATAATGATGTTTTTCTCTCAATACGATGTTAGTCCGGTTCGTGCAATGAAGATATATAAGACCTTTGGAGCATTTTCTATAGCTTATGTTAAATCTAATCCATTTAAACTATTAGAGATAGACGGTTTTGGTTTCGATACATGCGACAAGATAGCAAGGAGATTAGGAAGTCCGCCTCACAATGAGGACCGTATTAGTGAAGGTATACTATACACTCTTACAAAGGCAGCACAAGATGGGCATTGCTATTTACCTGAGAATGAATTGATAAAAAAAGCCGGCACAATACTAAACATAGAATTACCGTTTATGCAAGCCAAAGCTGCTTTAAAAAACAAGACTGGCGATAAAATAGATATACAAATAGACGGCCTAAAATATAGTTTTGACCGTAGTGATTTTGAAAACAGGGTTAATGAAACAGAAGAATTAAGAAAAAACTCAAAATCGACCATACAAGTACCTATTGATACTATTACATATCCTGAAATCAAAAGAGCTTTAGCAAACTTAGATAAAAGGTATAAGATTAAAAGAGTTAGCAGCAATAGCGAAATATATATCTATAAGCAGTCTATATATGAAAAAGAACAAGAATTATCAGAAAGCATATTAAATATTTTACAAAATGAAGTCCCTAATGTACCAACAAAATTAATAATGAAATATATTAATGAGTACGAAATAGAACATGATATAAAATTAGAAGAAAAACAGATTGAGGCGATAACAACAGGTATTAACAATAGACTATTTGTAGTAACAGGTCCGGCCGGTTCAGGTAAAAGTACAGTGATAAGTTGTTATCTGTATGTATGTGAAAAGTTATTTAAAGGTTTTGATATGGGTACTGTGGCACAGTCTGCACCTACAGGCAAGGCAGCAAAGAGGATTACAGAGGTAACAGGAATAGAAGCAAAGACCATTCATCGTTTATTAGAATACAGGCCGCCTTACGAATATGGATATAATCGTGCTAATAAATTGCCTTATAAATTAATAATAGTAGATGAAGCATCTATGCTAGATTTGTCATTAGCCTATCAACTATTTGTGGCCATTGATCCTAAGAATACAAGAATAGCATTGATTGGTGATATAGAACAGTTACCATCAATAGGAGAAGGCAATATATTAAAAGACATGATAGATAGTAATGCCGTTCCTGTTATTCGACTAGATGTAGTAAAACGGCAAGCACTAGATAGCGATATAATAAAAAATGCCACTAATGTTATTGATGGCAAAATGATAGTATCAAATTCAGATGGAGGACAATTTGTGATTGCAGAAGAAAAAGAACCAGAGATGATTGCTAAAAGGATGTTATTATGTGTCCAGTACTACCTTAATAAGTATAGTATGGATAACATTCAAGTATTATGTCCGCAGAAAAAAGGTATGATAGGGACTGCGGCTATGAATGAAAGAATCCAAGAACTCGTTAATCCACCATCACCTAACAAAAGAGAATTACGGATAGGCTATTTTACTTTCCGTACAGGCGATAAAGTGTTTCATAATAAGAACAACTACGAAATAAATAAGTATAATTATATAAATAATGAGTACGAAGTTATAGTAGATGATAATTCTGAACCGGTACAAGGTGTGTTTAATGGAGAAACAGGAATAATAGCTGACATTATAGATTTATTCGATGAAAAGGAAGAAGACACCTTCACCAAAGTGGTAGTTAAATATGATGATTGCTATGTATTATACGGGGCAGAAGAATGGGAACAATTAGAACCTGCATATAGCTTAACTGTACATAAATACCAAGGCTCTCAAAACAAAGTTATAATAATTCCTATATCATTTCACAATTACAAGTTGTTATCAAGGAACTTACTATATACAGCCATAACAAGGGCTGAGGATATAGTAGTTATAATAGGAGATCCAAAAGCAATGTATTATTCGATAAAAAATGTGATGCTGGTTGAGAGGAATACTATGTTAAAGGGATTGCTACAAGGGAACACGATATAGTATTATTATTTTAGCATGTATTAGAACGTATGTCAGAGGAGCTTATAAAAATTGTAACCGACAAGGTACAGTTTGTTTCAAAAGGGCAGCTTAATGAATTTGCTTTTTTGAAAAAAATATTGGCATTAAAAATGTCAATAATCCAACGACTAAAGATGAATGGGTTGATAGTGGGAAAAGTGCGGAGATTGAGTAAATTAATGAACAGGTTACAACTGGATAAGAAAAAATGGGACTCAGCTGATAAACTTTAATATATAACGGGAGGTGGTTGCTATGATTACATCAGAAGAAATTAAAAGACGTTTGTGGGATGGGGCTAATGAGTTGCGAGGCTCGATGGATGCCAGTAGATATAAAGACTATATGCTAGGTTTAATGTTTTATAAATTTTTAAGTGATAAAACCTTAGATGCATTTAAGGTTTCTGCAGGTTTAGGCAAAGTAACAGAAGAAGAGTTAGTGAAAGAATATAAAAAGGCTAGAGAAGCTTATGGTGAAACTTTAGATAAAACTATACAAGGTGTATTAGGATATTATGTTCTTCCAGAGTATTTGTATCAAACATGGATAATGGATATTAACACAGGTGATTTTGAAGTACATAAGGTAACAGATAGTTTACATAATTTTGAACGTTCTGTCGCTATTGAATCTGGTAATGATGATTTTAAAGGTTTATTTTCAAGTTCTACAATTGACTTAACGGATACAGCCTTGGGAAGCAATTTAAATGAACGTAGTAAAAATATACAAGCATTGATAATGCTTTTTGCTGATTTGAACATGGTTGCTCTTCAAAAAGGAGATATTCTAGGTGACGCATATGAATATTTAATTGGTCAATTTGCAATGGAATCTGGAAAGAAGGCTGGGGAATTCTATACGCCACATCAAGTGAGTGAAGTTATGGCACAGATTGTTGCTAAATCATCTAAAATTGAATCAATCTATGACCCAACAGTAGGTTCTGGATCTTTATTATTGACAGTAGGTAAACATCTAGACGAAGATGGACAGAAAAATCTTAATTATTATGGACAAGAAAAGAATACTGCAACCTATAACTTAACTCGTATGAATCTACTACTACATGGTGTTCGCCCTGAAAAAATGACTATAAGAAATGGTGATACTCTCTCTTATGATTGGCCTGAAGATCCAGAAAGACCTAATGAAGGGGTACAATTTGATGCAGTAGTTATGAATCCACCTTATTCTGTAAAGAATTGGAACCGCTCAGGATTAAAGGTAAGTGATCCACGATTTGAGATTGCAGGTGTGTTGCCTCCAGATTCAAAAGGTGATTTTGCTTTTCTTCTACATGGACTATTCCATCTTAGACAAAGTGGAACCATGGCTATTGTATTACCACATGGAGTATTGTTCCGCGGCGGAGCAGAGGGAGAAATTCGTAAAAGATTAATTGAAAAAAAAGACTTAGATACAGCAGAAAGCCAGATACTACGGGACTTTTCGGCACTGTAACGAAGCCTTTGGTGTTTAGTTGGTGTTTAAATTTATGTGACGATGAAAAACGATAATACATGAAAGTCTCCTTGTGGGCTTCGCCACGGCCTACGGTGCGGAGCATGTGCGCTTCACGTTCAAGGACGGGGCGGTGATAAAACTCGAGCGACCAGAAAAGGTGAAGCCCCATGGGAGCGGATTGCTCTGGTGGGGCTTTTTCTGTTATCTTAATACCAAGGATAAAGAATATACCTCGAAATTGTTTATGATATACCCGCTCCCCATAATGAAAGTTCAAACGGAATCTTATTCTGCACCAATGCGGTTGCTCGTCCTGAAGCTATCCGATAATGTTATTCGAATTCACGCTCCATAAATGAAGCAATCCGCTCATTGAAAAGGCGGGTATTCATAACTTTCAAATATGTAGCACCTTTATATCAAAGCTAAAATTTATCACTATAAGGCAAAGATTTTATATATTGTTCCATCCATTCCCAGTTTGGAATGTATCCCAAGTCCGAAAATTCAAGTGAAGAATCGTACACGATTCCATTTTTGTCATGTTTAATAGGTAATTTAATTGTAAAATCCTTCCTAAAATGTGAGTTAAGTTCTCTCCCGAACGCTTGATATTTAATTTTACTTTCGTTTCTTATGAGTGTTGCGATAAATAGTTTTACATGATTACTCATTGGAAATTTCTCTTGTAAAACAGCTACGTTTTGTGCCGTGTAAAAATTCTCTTTCTGTATAAAACAAGATCCTAAAAAGCTACCTCCCAAAGCAAGAGACAGGGCACCTTTTGGGAATGGTTCTTGTCCGTCAATTTCATCTACAAAACCTACGACTCCGTTCCCATTACTGTCACGCGATACGTAATTATACATGGGGTTATCACTACTGGTTAAAATCGCATCTATGCCATTCCCCATCCCAGCATTAAATAATTTATGTAGATAAAACTCTTTCCATTCTTTGGTCTTTAAATCCATATCTTTTGAAAGCCGAACTGTAGTTTTTGGCATTTTATAATCGAGAGAGCAAATATAATTTTCCATAAACATCCAATCTGGCGTCTCTTTATCTATAGCTGGCAAAAGTATTTTTTCGGAAAGATATTTATTTTCAGTTACCTTTCGACCATAAGTATACTTATATTGTAGCTCAATTAGTATAGTTCTAAGGAACAAATATATGGGAGTGCTTCTTTTCTCCTTATTTTTTAATAATAAAATCTTTGCAGAATCTCCAACCACGCATCCATAATGCTGATATGAGACAAATCCTGCAGTCCCAGTTCTTGCAACAGTTAAACACGGCTCGTCTGTATAAGTGTATCCCTTATTTATACAATAATCTTTATCTATACGTCCAATGCAACCGTTGTTTTCAGCACCACTTTGTACGGCAAAGAAATCTCCTGGATTTTCTTCAATCTCTTCTTTAGTTATTCCCTTTCCATTAAACAAGTAAAATATATCATTCACATCAAATGTCTTCCAATTTTTAAAATCAAGATTCATAAACATAACCTTCCTTTATCAGATAGGAAAGATAATCATTGATAGTTTGCTGAAAATCAGATTTTGTTAACGAAGAATAGTCTGTTTCAATATATGCTTCGGCAAGCCACTCATCTTTCCAGGAGACTTTATGCATTACTGATAACCCAGTAACAACCTTTTTGTTTTTGTACAAATCCAACCACTGTTCCTCTGTTCTATTCCAAAGGGTATTTCCTTCAGAGTCTGTCTTCTCAATGCGTCCAAGACCTTTTCTCTTGATAAATTTATCATCCTTAAAATATCCAAAGAAGGTTTCTTTATTTGCTTTTTCGTGTTTTTGAGATAAGTCAAATATCATGCAACATGCTACAGCTGCAGCACCCGGATAGAAAATTTCTGTCGGTAAAGAAAAAACTGCATCAAGTGTATAGTTATCCAACATTTTCTTTTTAAATGTTTTGACCTCCCCTGTATTACCGATAGCCGCCTGCATTGGTAATAAAACAGCCATTTTGCATGTAGAAGGGCAGTGCCGTGCAACCCATTCAACGAAATGTAATCCCTTGGATGGATCTTCTTTTTTCTTTGAATCCCACTTCTTTGTGTATTCCGGATCGCAGTTTTTTTTAGTTGCATTATAAGGAGGATTCATCAACACAATATTAATATTGTTATCTTCAATCCATTTCGCCCGGTTAAACATAGAATCTTGTATGACATTTGAGTTTCCATCTCCATGAATAAGCATATTCGTAGAAGAAAGACCAAAAGCCCCTTCCTCATATTCGATTCCGAAAATCTGATTACGCTTAACATTTTCGCGCTCCTTTTCAGTATCGCAGTCATCCATTGCGTCAGTCATAGCACGAACTAAGAAAGCGCCACTTCCACAGCAGGGATCTAAAACTCGAGAATTTTTATTTACACCAACTGCTTTGCTCATAAAGTCGCAAATGTGATCTGGAGTAAAGGCCTGGTTCTTGTCTGATTTTCCTACATACTTATTGAAGGTCGTAAAGAACAGGTTAAGCAAATCTTGACCTGCTGTGTTTTTATCGTTGATATAAGGAACAACATTTTCATCGATATAGCTAAGGATAGCTTTCAATTCTGCATATGTCAGACTTGCAATATCTTGATCATCCAATACTTTGTTGTTAAGAATCGCAAGTTTGCTGGCTTTGTTTATACTTCCACTCTTAGTAAGCAGCCCTTCTAAAATGTCTTTTATGCCACGTAAAACGACCTGCTCCGGAGAAAGCTTTTTCCCTGTAGAAGGATTTATTGTCTCCTTGACGTCCTTATATGTAAGTCCATTTTTTAGAGCAAGGAGGCAGGTGCCTACAAACTGACTTCTTAATTTCTCATTAATTCCATCAGAATAAAGCATTTCGTTTAATGTTTTTATCGAATCTACCACTTTGATTTTATCGTTAACTTTGCCAAAGCAAAGATTCTCATATTCTTCAAATGTCTTAAGTGTGGTTTCTTCATCATTGCGATGTTCATCATCGATAATAACGGATTGTCCGTACCAAACCCAAATGTCATCCCCATCGGTTTCTGCTAAAATAGCAACAATTTTCTTATCAGAATAAGCCTTTTCGAAGCGCACATAGTCCTGCAACTGTGCTTGGATTCTATCTTTCGGCCACTTGCTAAATTTGTTTTTGCATTCAACAAGAACAACAAGCCTATCGTTTTCGAATCTTATATCAAGAAACTGGTGCTTCGTACCCGTTGTGGCTTTCTGATAGTCGTTAATGTCTTTGCCCACAGATTTCAGTGCTTGTACGTAGCTAAATTCTCCGTTCTCTGTATTCCCTACATGATACTTGTCACCAATTCGGTTAATAATGTCTATTCTGTTCATTGCATACCCTTCCTGTCATGTATTTTACTCGTTCTCTATGTCTGGAATGTAATCAACGATGTCCCCATAGTTGACATCCAGCACTTTACATATCTTGTCTAACACACTGAGCATCACCGGCTCATCCCGGCGTAGTTTTGTCATGGTATTAGGAGACACGCCGGACGCTTTTCGCAAGTCGGCTTTGCTCATTTTTTTATCTATGAGCAGTTTCCATAGTTTGTTATATGAGGTAGCCATAATACGCCTCCAGCCTTGTGTATACAATATTCTACCATATAGAATAGCATATACTCTCGCAAAATACAATACAGTTTCGCATATTATGAGAGGAAGTCACACGATAAATTTTGAACTTTCTGATACATCTTCCCTAAATGACTTGCTATCCTGCGCCTTTAGAGCGAATATGTACCTACCAAAAACAAGGAGGTAGTGCAATGGACAGAGATTATAAGAACACTTCAGAGCGTGTGCGTAAACAATATCCCATAGGATGCCGCGTCGAACTTTTGCGAATGAACGACCCACAAGCTTCGCCTATTGGCACAAAAGGCACAGTGGTGTGAGTCGATGACATTGGCAGCATTATGGTGAATCGGGATAACGGTTCCAGCCTTAGTGTTATCTATCAAGAGGATTTATGTAGAAAGGAGGCGAAGACAAATGAAAATGACAATACCATATAACATCACCGGCAAACAGAGAAAGCAGCTGGCCGATGATATCAGCGTGGCCTTACACACCATTCCCAAGTACATGGGTTATCCCACTTGCTCCTACCAAATCGGTGGCTGCACTTAGGACATAGGATGTCATATGCCAAATAATCTTCCATGCGGTGCGCTTGCTTGGAATGGAGACGGTAGCGACGTTTGAATTTGCCATCATCGTTGTAGATTAGTTCATCCGTGAGATATAAATCGTAGCGGTCACGAATGAACTCCTCGCTGTTCATGGTTTGCAACGGCTTCATAATTTTACCGGTGCGTTCTGTTTTTGTAAGTGGGTAACAAGTCATAATATTTTCCTCCTTAAATTTTGATTTGGGGTATTCTTGTTCATACCACTTTGCCGGAACGATAGGTATATCAGACAGTACGGCAGTATTCGGACAGATCATTATAACCGTTGGTATGGATGTTGGACTGCCCGCCGCTGACGGTATAACGGATTTCTTTTGTTACAGTCACAGGTTCGCCGGAACGGTTGCGCAGATGCATTTTGCCTTTGGTGCTGTTGTGATTTCTGCATAGAGCAGGTTAATCAGCTTCATACTGTTTTCCTCCCTTCATAAAGATTTATCCGCGCATCCGGCAGAAGTTCATAGCCTCTGCGTATGAGCGGAAGTAGGACTCGGATGCTCCATCCAAGACCTTCCACCGGGCAGGGTCTGCGTTCTTTCTCATGAAAAGCACTATCGGTTTCGCATCCTTACGGCAATACAGCGAAACACCATCATAGTTGTCATCGCCAAAGTCCGATGGACTGCTGTGTTTTGTGATTTCGCTTTCGGCATCCACCATACCTATGATTGTGATAAGGTTTATTAAAAATAAGTAGTAGTACCTAAAGCTGATACACAAAATATATTTTATGAAAGCAGTTGAACCTATTCGTGATCCAAAAAGTATAAATGCTGTGAAAATTTATCTAAAGGGAATAAATAGCAGGATTATATTTTATTCGTAGTAGGAATTAATGTGGCATTAAGGATATCAGATTTGTTAGAATTAACTTGGAGAGATGTTTTAAAAGAAAATAAAGATTTTAAAGTTATCGAAATCAAAGAGGGCAAATACCAGAAGCAAAGAAAGATTAAACTAAATAGAAGTGCACAAAAAGCCCAAGGAGAACTTTTAGAAAGCTTAGATACTTATGATTATATTTTTCAGTCTAGGGAAGGCGATAACAAATCCATTACCAGGCAACAAGCACTAAATATACTAAAAGATGCTGCAGCAGCCATTGGAGTAGAGGAACGTTTCGGAACGCATGCTTTGCGAAAGGCCTGGGGGCACCACGACTGGAAAAAGGGATTTAACCCAGCCTTAATTATGGAAACTTTAAATCACAATAATTTGAATGTTACAAAAAGGTGTTTAGGAAATACAGCGAGAATCCTATTCATTTTAATGGATTTAATGGAGCAGATTAAAGCTGTGGTCCCTAAATCCAATTATTAGATGAAAAGATTCAAATAATCCTTTAGAGCGTATAGTGGCTATCAAGTTAGACTTTTAGTTTAAATAAAGTATAAAGAACTCATGGTTGATTCCTCTATTTAAATAGTCAGGCCCTTTTAATATTAGTTGACAAGTGGACTATAAAAAACACTAATTATTATTTTTTCTAGCTCTCTAGCATTCTATTTAGTAGTAATATATTCATATTTTTATACATGAAGATATTATTACTAAAACATTGTATATGCATATAGTATCCTATGTAAAGCTTATTCCAAGCTTATCCTGGCCGTACTTAATGATACTACAGAATTCATAAAGACAATACGGACAATTTTTTTATAGAAATCCTTTTTATTATATCCTATAATAGTTATAAACCAGTCTGTTAAATTTCAATATACTATACTGATGCACATTTTATATACAAACTCATTTTAATTTCGTAATTTTATTTGGCATAAGCGCTTTTGCGTTATGTATAGAATAAATTATTAGGAGGAGTAGTCATGAGAGTTAAAAGTAAGGTAATTATTTTAGTAGTTATGATTTCTGTGATGTTTAGTTTATTCTCGGCATGTCAGGTACAAAAAACAGAACAACAGAAAACAACCACATCAGAAGTTCATTCCAAAAAAGAAACACCTGTAGTGCTAGTATGGCCTAACGTTGATGAAGGCTATAGTGCACAGTTGAAAACGGATGCATCAAAGCAAGTACATAATAAAATATTAGAAGTCCTTAATGTAGATATACGACCTGTTTTTTACCCTATAGATCAATATCAAAATCGTGTAAATATGCTTATCGCATCAGGAGATCAGGTAGATATTATTCCCCGTATTAATAGACAAAAATCAATTGAGTATTTTAATGATGGTGTAATTATTGACTTAACAGAGCTTATAAAAAACAAAGCTCCAGATTATTTAACGGCTTGTGAAAAATATGAATTTATAGCTAAAGCGCGTGAAGAGTCAAAATATCAAGGAAAGGATCTCGTAATGCCATGGCCTACACTTGTCCCTCGTGGTCAGACATTACAGATTCGTACAGATTGGCTTTCAAAGCTAAATATAGATATTCCTACTACCCTTGAAGGTTTTGAAGCCTACCTGGAAGCTGTAAAGGCAAAAGATCCTAATAATACCGGAAAGGATGACACATATGGCTTATCTGCAGGTGTATGGGGAGCAAATATTGTAACAATAATGTCAATGTTTTATTGCCCTACAGGCTGGGAGAGATGGCTTGATGAAAGTGGAAAGCTGCAGATTGCTGAATTACACCCTAATTATAAATTACTATTAGAAGATTTAGCTCGATGGTATAAAGCTGGATATTTACCACCAGAAGTGTTTACGTCAGCTGATGATCAACGTAATGATTGGGTAACAAGCAATAAAGTTGGTGCATTAGCTACATGGTATTCAGCACCTATTGCTGGTATTGTTACATTACGGAAATCAGTACCAGAAGCTAATTATTTGCCAATTTGTATTAAAGGCAAGCCGGAAGCAGCTAATGCTTATCGTAACGAAAATGCCACCCCTAATTCACCAGTTATAACTACATCATCAAAGAATCCGGAAGCAGCAATGAAATTTTTGAATTATCTATATACAAATGAAGGACAAATTCTTTGTACTTGGGGTATTGAGGATATATCATATAAACTAATCGATGGTCAACCTGACAGCATACTTGGAGAGGATGGAAACAAATTATATTATGGAGTCTATTTACCCCAATTGTCAATACCTCAACTTCAGTTTGGTTTATTTGCTGGTCCTGCCCCAAATTTGAAACTGTATCGCGAATTAGCTGATGTTCTCAAGACATTGCCTGGATATGACCCACCTGATAAGCTTGTTGCATATGATACAAAAGCATTTAAATCTGAAGCTAAATTAGCTGATATGGATACTTTTCTACAAGAACAGCGTCTAAAGGTTTTGGTCGGAGAAATTCCTGTCTCCGAGTGGGATAATATTATGTCTCGATGGAAAACCATGGGTGGTGAACAGTATCTTGAAGATATAAATTTACAATATAAAGCATGGTTAGGTTCCAAGTAATACTAATATATTGATAATATGTTTATTAATAAATGGCGTTAAGGGCAAGTAAGCCCTTAACGCACATTACACATAAATTTATAAACTATATAATAATAAATTAAATATCGATATTATCACCGTAAAGGAGTTTAATTTGTGAAAAATATGAATACTCTAGCACAATCTAGTAGAAAGCCTAAAGCCTTCATCCACAATATTATAAGGTACAAGTTCCTTTACCTCCTTATACTGCCAACTATAGTTTTATTTCTTATATTTAACTATTTCCCAATGTATGGTGTTGTAATAGCCTTTCAAGACTATAAACCTCATCTTGGCGTAGAAGGTATGTTCTCAAAAGCTACATGGGTTGGTTTAAAGCAATTTAAAAACTTTATCTCGTCTTTTTACTTTAAAAGGTTAATGATAAACACTGTCAGAATAAGTTTATTAAAAATATTATTCGGATTTCCAGCACCTATTATATTAGCTTTATTTCTTAATGAGATACGTAACCTTAAGTTTAAGAAGATAGTGCAAACAGTTTCCTATCTTCCACACTTCCTATCCTGGGTAATATTATCAGGAATTATAACAAGCTTACTTTCTCCTGCGAACGGAACTATTAATCAGTTTATAATTGCGCTTGGAGGTCAACCTGTTGATTTCTTAACTAATAATGATTACTTTATATGGGTACTAGTGTTTAGTTCAGTATGGCAGGGAGTAGGTTGGAGCAGTATTATATACTTGGCTACACTTTCTGGAATTGATCCACAATTATATGAAAGTTCTGTGATAGATGGAGCTACACGATTCCAACAAATACTTTATATCAGTCTACCTTCACTATATAACTTAATGTCAATACTACTAATCATGAGTATGGGTGGTATACTTAATGCAGGATTCGAACAGGTATTGATGTTATATTCACCATTGGTATTTGAAACAGGTGATATAATAGATACATTTGTATACAGGTCAGGAATACAAGAATTAAAATATTCCTATTCGTCTGCAGTAGGCCTTTTTAAGACAGCAATAGGTTTTACATTACTTATAATAACTAACTTTTTTGCCGGGAAAATGGGAAGAGAAACATTATTCTAGAGACATCCTAAATTTAAGAACATTTGATATTTTTACAGCTAATTAGTATGGAAACGAGGTTGATATCCTTGAAATATAAAAATTCAAAATCAGATATAGTATTAATAGGAATTGCTTATACTACAGTTATAATTTTAACATTTTCAATTATTATCCCATTTCTTCTTATATTTTTGCAGTCAATTACTCCCAGATCAGCTATGACGGGAGAATGGTATTCAATTATACCAAAACAAGTGACTTTTGATGCGTATGGGTACTTATTAGTAAGCTCCAAACTTATTATTAAAGCTTTTAAAAATTCATTTTTTTTGGTAGTAATTGGAGGAAGCCTTTCTCTTATAGCGACAACTATGGCAGCTTACACGCTTTCCAAACAATATCTACCGTATAGGAAAATTCTAACTTACTTTGTTTATATCCCTATGATAATAGGTGGAGGACTTATTCCAACGTTTCTTGTCGTAAAGTTTATTGGTCTATATGGTTCACTATGGGCATGTGTTATCCCTGGAATGGTAGGTTCTTGGAATGTATTCTTAATGAGAAATTTCTTTCGCGAGATACCTGAGAGTCTTGAGGAGGCAGCATTACTAGATGGAGCAAATGATGTGCAAATACTTGTCAAGGTAATGCTACCTGTATCACTTCCTGCAATTGCTACCATTGGGCTATTTTATGCAGTTGGGCAATGGAATTCTTGGTTTACTCCCTCAATTTATCTTAACAGCCGTGAACAATGGCCAGTACAAATGGTCGTAAGACAGATGTTGGCACAATTTGACTGGACTTCCGTTGAAAGTATTCAGGATATGGAAGAATTACTTATCAACATTCCTACTGATAATGTTAAGAAAGCTTCTGTTTTTATTGCAACATTGCCTGTATTAGTGTTCTATCCATTTGCACAAAAGTATTTTGTAAAAGGACTAGTTGTAGGGTCAATAAAAGGTTGAACAGGATCTACTTAATACATATAAAAAATTGTGGAATAAATTGAACTGCTATTGAAATTGGTTTATGCTTAATTAAGTGTATGATTTATCTAAAGTGATTTTTAAGTTTATTAATAAACTTGAAAATTATTTTAGATTTTATAGAGAGGAAAATGCTACATGAAAAATGGTTTAAAAAGTAGGATTTCTAAACGGTTTTTTTACAAAATACTTGCAATAATGCTGTTATTAAGCCTTTTACCATATATAGTGTTCAATTTATATTTTAGTTCAAAGATAAAATATGAACTTATAAATTACATACGTGATATTAGTTATATTGAATTGGTTTCAAGTACTAATAATATATCGTCATCAATAACACAAATGCAGGATATTTTATATTATATAGCCAGTACACCAGGAATATTTGAAAATTTAAATAATGGCCTGGAAAACATAGGTATACTTACTAAAAAACGTTATCTTGATACACTTGGGCAATTAGCTTCTATAACAGGAAATAAGGTAAGAGTATGTTTATATGACCCATCTAATGGTATAATTATGGAATCAAACTATGGTATTACAGATATTACAAATCCACGCTACAGTTGGCTACCATTAGAAGTGCAAAAAGCTAACGAGAATAAACAGATATATATATCTCCGGCACGTTTGATTCAGTACAGTGAACAGATTGAGTATTTTTCTGTTATCATACATCCTGTAGGTGCGAATAATAAATCTGATGTAGTGTCTTTTATTTTCCTTAATACGGGAGTTTTGATGAAAGAATTATTAAACAATACTAGCAACGCAGGAGATGCTTATACATGTTACATAATAAATGCGGAAGGGAGTATTATTTATCATTCAAATAATGATTTGATTGCCACGCGACTTCCCCCTAATATAAATAAAAGCCTTATCGAAGACGGTAAATACCAAAAAGAGAGCGTAGTTATGAGCGCATTCCCCATCAGTGGAACAACATTGTATCTTGTCGCTGATATAAATACCGAAAAATTATATGCTTGGGTTGATAAATTAATCCATCTTATTTTCTATATCACTATTGTAATTATGGCAATACTCTCTATAGCAGCAATAAAGTTATCAAATGTCTTATATGGACCGGTGCATAAAGTTATGAGGGATGTAAGTATAAAACTTGGCTACAAATCTTTTCAAAAAGATGAATTTGAATTCATAAGTGTAGCATTTAATAATATAGAAAACAAATATCAACAAGCTAACTCAGATTTAAAAACTATTCATTACATTTTACATCGCGCAACTCTGCTAAATCATCTTAAGATGGGGCAAGAGCAGGAAGTGATAGAAGTAGTAAGTGATCAAATAACTTCAATGTCAAAGCAACAAACTTATGCTGTATTATTGTTAAAAAATGATGAAATTTTCGAGAGTGACCAGTACAAAGAAATATTAAACATGTCGTTACCTAATAGTGAATACTTTAATAATAATGATAAATTAATTTGTGTATTTCCATATGAAACAAGCATGAATGATCTTAAAAAGCTTTTGCAGGAAGATTTTTATGACAAATTGGCTTATAAAGGATGTACCGTTTCAATTTGCCAAAACACCCGTATGCTCAAAGAATTGCACCGTGCATATAGTGAAGCAATGTTTACATGCATACTCGCAAATTTTCTAAATATTGATGGGATTGTAGGATATAATGAAATATTGAATATGGCTTTAGGATACATACCATTAGAATCGGAGCAGGTAGATGAATTGAAATATTGTCTAGTCAAATTCGATGAAAAAAAATTTTCAAAAATTATTAACGATTATTTACCATCAGGGTTACCTGCTATAGAATTCAATAAGAGGATTTGTGCAATGATTGCATATATGATCAATCACTTCAAAGAAGATGCTTCCGTATATATTAATGAATTCATTGACTATATTGAAAGTAATGACAAGCTTGATTCTTCAAAAATGAGAAGTTTTTTTGAGAAATGTTTTAGGTCCTCCTCTAATCGCAATAGTGAAGAAAAGTCAGGTATACATATCTACCTTAAGAAAATGAATCAATTTATTGAAAAAAATTTTGATAAGCTAATTTCTCTTGATGATGTATCAGATTATTTAGGTATATCTAAACAATATTTTTGTTATATTATAAAACATGAATATAATACAACCTTTATTAATTATCTTAATAAATATAGAGTTGAAAAAGCAAAATTATTGCTTAATAATAATGAAACAAGAATAAATTCTATTTCTGGTCAAGTAGGGTTCTCAAGTGATAGTTATTTTATAAAAGTATTTAAGAGTATAACAGGACTTACACCTGGAGAATACCAGAATTATGTCCTGAGTAATATAGATACCAACAATAACTAAAAACAAACGAAAGAGAGGTATGGAAATGAAAAAGATTATGTTCTTTGATGATTTTATAGTAAATCGCACTGATAATACACGACGAGTATTTAAAGAACCGGTATGGGATTTTAGCAATGCTTTTAATGAACCTGGTTCTCTGCGGGGTATACTTGGAGAAAGTGTTATTCCAGCTCCAGATGGTGGATATTTTCTTTATTATCTTACTGTTCCAAAAGACAAGAAATTCATAGATGAAAATCTAATGGTTTGTACTGCATATAGTGAGGATGGAATTTCTTTTTTGAATTATAATCATCTACATCCAAGGTATCCAGATATGCCATACGCACTCGGACATACATATGAATACATCGGAATATATGGATATTTTGATAAATATGAAAAAACCCCGGATTATAGGTATAAAGCTGTATGTGCTACATATGGTGAATCACCGAAAGGTCTTATAGAGGAAGCTCCAGTGATGCTAGTATCATCTGACGCTCTTCATTGGAAGAAACCAAATGATGTAAAAGTAATACCAAGCTATGTAGATTGCTATACATCATTGCTATACAATCCTGTGACTGGAAACTACCAAACAACATCTCGGCGACGTTGGGGAGAACGCCGCATATGTCTTGTAGAAAGTCGTGATCTAAAAAGCTGGTCTATGCCCAGGGCCATTATTCATCCTTTACCTTCCGATGAACCCACTACCCACCTTTATGGTATGCCACATTTCTATTATGAACCAGGTGATATTTTCATAGGAATGCTTTGGAAACAGATAATGCCGTACAATCGTATCATGGATGGTCCAGTATTAACAGAATATGCGTACTCGTATGATGGTCTTACCTGGAATCGTACCCATGCACCAGTTATGAAACAACGTAACCGTGGTGAACTTGGAGGAGGTAGTAGTTATGTGTTTTCTATGATGGAGTTAGGCGACGAACTAATTTTCCATGCTAATGCATGTAAAACAGAGCATGGTGGCCCATCAAATTTTGTTTCAACTGATGGTGAGGCAGCTAAACAAGTTGTCACAGGTCGCATGAAGAAGGATCGCTTTGTTTGTATAGATTCAGGAAAAGGCGCAGCTGAGATGACAACACAGAATCTAAAGATTAGATCATCAGAATTGACACTTAATCTTTCAGCTCCATTTGGTCGTGTCAAAGCACAAGTTTTAAATAATAATGGTGTTGTTGAAGGTTTTGCATACGATGATTGTGATCCGATACAAGGTGATCATCTAGCAATTCAACTTAGGTGGCGTGGGAAAAATTTTGAAGAAATTTGCAAAAGGGATGAATGGATAAAACTACAAATTGCCTTTGAACAAGCAGAGATCTACAGCATAACAGGAGATTTTGTTTTTACAATAAATACAAGAGCTCCTATTTATGATCGATTATAATAAGAATATTTATAATTACATAATTGCCATTGTAAGTAGAGAGTAGGCTGCACAAGGTAATAACTGCCAAGCCTAGGTTGGCAGTTATTACTAAGGAAAATCTGAATTAGGCAAAAGTTAAACATCAGTATAGTACTTATACCACATACATACTGCTAAAAGCAGGTGTTGCTAAAGTTCTAACGATAGGTCTTCTCTTATATATTTGCCTTCTGTTAGATGGAAAATGGATATGTAAATCATGTGGGAGTGTTATTGATAGAGGTTACAATGCTGCTAAGAACATAAGATATGAAGGATTGAGAATATCATATAAAAAACCGTAGGAACTACAGAGGTAGCCTGTTAATGCTTTTTGCACTAGTTAAATTGAGCAGAAAGCTCCTACCTCTAGGCGGAGCATAGGTGGTATGCAGTTAACACTACCCATAATATGTTTTTCAGTGGTTTCGAACCGTTCCTATGTTTCTATGAGCTATAATTTCTGAGAAGATAAGTTCATTAATGATATTTTCTCACTATAAAAATTAAAAATGCAAATATATGTGTGCGTATTTCGGATGAATCCGGACACGTTTACCGGAATTGTCCGGACAGCCTTCCGTTGATATACTTTAAACAAGTAATTAGACGGTAGGTGTTCCATCGCTTACTATAGTCAGTGCTAACCTTTAATAGATCCAATAACAATTCCTTTCATAAAAAAACGCTGTAAAAATGGATATACTAATATTATTGGCAAAGCTCCGAGAAATATTTGTGCTGCTTTTAGTGTAGAGTCGTTAATTTTCTTTAGCAATTCTGCCATTTCGGGAGTAGCTCGAATGAATTCATTAGATGAACTTGCCATCATTATTATGGTTTGCAAATATGACTGCAATGGATATTTATCCGTTCTATTCATATAAATAATTCCATCAAACCATGAGTTCCAATGAGCTACAGCTGAAAACAGAGCAATTGTAGCGATTGAAGGTAGTGACATTGGAACGCATATTTTCCACAATGTAGTCCAAAAACTGGCACCATCGACAAATGCAGATTCTTCGACTCCCTTTGGAAGTTGACGAAAAAAGTTTAAAAGCAAAACTACGCTAAACACCGGTACGGCCCCAGGTAGTATAAGTGCCAATATATTATCTAATAGTCCTAATGATCGTATATTCATGTAGCTGGGAATTAACCCCCCACTAAATAAAATAGTTATAAATAGAAACCAGGCATACAAAGTTCGGCCTTTAAAATCATGTTCTTCTTTAGACAAGGGGTAAGCAGTTAAAATTATTAAAAACAAATTTATTGCTACTCCCAAAGTTACTCTTTTAAGGGAAACTATTAATGCAGTTATGAATTTGCCATTTTTCAATATAAATTTATAAGATTCTAAATTAAATCCTACCGGCCAAAAATATACTATTCCCCCTTGAGCTGCCCAGCTTACACTAAAGGATATTGCAAGTACATGAATTAATGGTAAAATACAAGATAATGCAACTATACCAAGAAATATATGGTTTAGCACATCAAATAAAAGTGAACCTGTGGGTATTATATTATGCTTAGTTCTTTTCCCCTTTTTAGAAGCTTTAGACATTTAACACACCTTCCTAAAATACTCTATAGTTGGCAAATCTATACGCTAAATAATATGATACAGAAATCAAAATAGTTGATACAACTGATTTCAATAATCCCATAGCAGTTGCTATGCTATATTGTGCATTGTCAAAACCTAAGCGGTAAACCATAGTATCTATTATGTCACCTGTTTCATATACGGTTGGACTATATAAGTTAAAAACTTGTTCGAAACCCGCATTCAAAATACTCCCTAGATTAATTGTTGCCAACAGGACAATGATTGGCAACATTCCAAAAAGTGTTATATGAAACATACGTCTCATACGGTTAGCACCATCAACTGTAGCAGCTTCATATAAACTTGGATCGATTCCAGTTATAGCTGCGAGGTATACTATGCTATTAAAACCAAAATTTTTCCATACATCTGTAGCAACAAGTGTATAAGGGAATATTATTTTGTTACCAATAAAGGATATAGGCTTTCCACCCAAAAAAGCAATTAATTGATTTACCATCCCTTTTACAGATAAAATATTAATAAAAATTCCAGCCAATATAACCCATGATAAAAAATTCGGCAAATAAATAAAAGTCTGTATCCATCGTTGATAACTACGATTTCGGATTTCATTCAAAAGTATTGCTATAGCTATAGGAACCAGCTGACCTGCAATCATTTTCATGACAGCTATATATATAGTGTTTCTGAAAACTCTCCCTGTATCAGGCATAGATAGGATATACTTAAAATTATCAAGTCCAACCCACTGTTGGGGTCCAAATAAGCCTTTTGCAGGAACAAACTTCTGAAAAGCAATGATAATGCCTGCCATTGGTATATAAGAAAATATTATAACCAGTACTATTGCTGGCACCATCATCAAATGAAGAGGTATTTGCCGTTTAAATTTTATTAAGTCTTTTGTTGCCACTGATTACTCTCCTTTACCATTTAATATTATTTATTTGTTTTAAGAGGACGTAAACATCTTATTGCTTAACGTCCTCTTATAGCCTAACACATTCATCAAATCAAGTGTTAACCTATTTTACATATACATTATCGGCGGCATTTTTGTGATCTTGATACCAAACATTAACTTCTTTTACAATTTGATCCCCGCCCAATGATTTCCACTCATTTACAAACTTATCAAAGTCATCAAGAGATCCGCCTGCGATAATGCTTTGATAAGCTTGAGCCTGTTTATCACAAAGCAGTTTCCATTTCTCAGTCATAGTAGGAGTAGGTACACCATAGAACAAATTAGGCCGAAGGTTCTTATTCTGAATATTTTTACTTGTAATCCTCATTGCTGGATTTTCATATTCAGGACAATGCATAACCCACCAGAACCACTGCGATATTTCACCGTTCTCCTTGAATCTAATACCACCATTATAGAAGCTCTTACCTAAATAAGTAACTTTATCATAATATTCTTTGTTACCAGTTTCTTTCCATTTTTCTAAATTTCTGAAGTTGTTTATGTTGTTTAGTGGACGATAAGCCTGACAAAGAGATAAATTCCATTTTGCATTAGTTCCTGTTTCATTTTGAATAAGCTGCAAGTATCTGTCATTATCAGTTGTATTAATATAAAACTCCTGAATCCACATATTTAGCATTTTTATAGCAGCTTCCGGGTATTTGAAGCCTTTTCTGACTACATGGAACCCATAGGTTGCAGTATCATGAGGCAATTTAACAGCTTTACCGTCACTAGAAGGTATTGGATAAGCCTGCCATATATCAGTCTTCTTTGTAGCTTCCACATGTGGTTGGAGGATTCCTCCGGAACCATAATAACCTTCATAAATCATACCAATTTTATCAGCCACAACAGCTTCTTTAGCCTTCGCTAAATCTATTGTAGTAAATTCCCGATTTATAGCGCCAGCATCATAGAGCCGTTTGAATGCTGCAAGGCCATCTTTAATTTGAGGTTGAATACCGCCCCATATAAGATTGCCGGAACCATCATCATACCAGGTGTTGGGATAAGCATTATATGAATAGAATAATGCGTCCTGGTGAGATGAAGTTTTAAAAGCATCCTTTGTAAGAACCA
>Ga0116195_1000268_pt1 | contig 52688 bp, 70 predicted proteins | sample AD_SCU002_MetaG_FD_89881 | JGI IMG/M metagenome (GOLD analysis project Ga0116195, IMG submission 89881) | Active sludge microbial communities of municipal wastewater-treating anaerobic digesters from China - AD_SCU002_MetaG | ecosystem: Engineered > Bioreactor > Anaerobic > Digestate | place...
AATGTCGGTTTTATATTACAAGACCCCTAATGAGGTTGAAGCCGAACAACTCGCCACTTTATAAAGAGTAACCCCAAGACTCGCTCGTCTTGGGGTCCCACTCAATGTTTCACATCATTGACATTATGAAATGTAAAATGTAGATATTATGAAAAGCCAAATCACCTCTTGGGAACAATTTTTTAAAGCGGAACAATCCGAGCAATACACCAAGGAATTGCAAACCTTTTTAGACGAAGAGTATGCAAATAACACGATTTATCCCCCGCGTCAGATGATGTTTTCAGCATTCAAAATGACACCGCTAGATTGTGTCAAAGTCGTGATCTTGGGACAAGACCCATACCATGAACCATCCCAGGCGATGGGACTCAGTTTCTCGGTTGCCAAAGGCATTCCGCTTCCGATGAGTTTGATCAATATATACAAAGAAATCGAATCCGATTTACGAGTCAAGATGGATTATTCTTGTGGCGATTTGTCTGGTTGGGCCCGCCAAGGCGTCCTGTTATTGAACGCTTTTTTATCGGTGCGGCGCGGCGAACCATTAAGTCATCGCCATCCAGGTTATGTGCAGTTTTTCGAACATGTGTTGACGATTCTTAACGAGTTGGAACAGCCAATCGTGTTTTTGCTTTGGGGTTCATTCGCCCGCGGTTATCGCCGCTTGCTTGACAACCCGCGCCACTTGATTTTGGAGTCGGTCCATCCTTCGCCACTGGCTGCTAATCGTGGCGGTTGGTTTGGCAAACGCCATTTTTCGCAAACAAACGAATTCTTGTCGCGTCACCATTTAGAACCGATCGATTGGCAAAATACTAGCCGAACATAACCGATGTCGCTATAATCTAATTGGGAGCTATGGGAACATGGCTGAGAGGATGGCTAATCCGCCATCGACCTGACCTGATCTAGGTAATGCTAGCGTAGGGATTGATCCTTGCTAGCCAAGGATTTTTTATTAGGAGGATCAATATGAAGAAATTTCAGCTCTCGATTCGAGAAATCGCGGAAATTGCGATGCTCGTGTCATTGGCCGTCTTGCTTGATCGTGACGGACTTAAAATCAGGCTGGGCGCCCAAAGCGGGTCCTTGTCGTTGACGATGGTTCCGTTATTGGTGCTGGCACTGCGCCATGGATTGATTAAATCGTTTATCGGCATTGGTGTAATTTACGGATTATTGACGAATTTGCTTGATGGATACGGCTTTATCACATATCCACTTGACTATCTATTGGCTTACGGTTCCTTATCGCTACTAGCGTTATTCCAACCGCTTTTATACAAACGAAATCAAAAACCATTTATGCCCTACGTTTGGTTGACACTTGGCATCATTTCCGTGGTTGCCGTCCGTTATGTCTTCCACGTCATTTCGGGCATGGTCATCTACGAAACCTCGCTTTTGGGGTCGATGACTTATAACGCCGTTTTCGTGATTTTGCCTCCGTTAGCGATTACCATTCCCGTGATGTTACTGCTTTGGAAACCACTTCAAGGCATCAATCGTCGCTATCCCATCGTGAATAATTGATGATTTTGTGATATATTTATCACATTATGGAACAATTATTAAAACAACTCGAAACAAACCGTCAAAACTTTATTAAGCTTTTTAAGAAAACGAAAATCGTCAATCTCATTGTTTTAGCCATTATTATCGCGGCGATGGGAGCGACGTTTTTGTTTTTGTTCGACGTCAATCAAAACCTTGCCTTAATCATTATCGTGGTGCTGATCGTAGCGATGTATGTGTATTCACGCTACACGAAAGCATGGCTAGGGAGAAAAACATACGAATACATCTTTTCGTATTATCGGGAGACCGGGGCCTATTATTATGCCCATGAACCTTTTTCCAATATCGAAGTCAGCGAACAAGAAGGCTTTGACGTCGAAGAATTCAAGACGTTAGGATTGCTTCAAAACGTCAGCGGTATCATCAGCCGCAATACGATAAAGGGGCAACTGCACCAACGATCATTCCAGGTTTCCGATGCCGGCGTCCGGGTTCAACGCGATAAAAAAGTCGATGTGGCGTTTTTTGGAAAAATATTCCGCGTTGATATCCCACTACAAATTGAAGGAACGTTTGTTTTGCATCGCCGCAGTAAAACCGACCAACCGCTTCCCGATGGATTTCAACTTTTGCAAGCGATCGAAGAAAGCGAAGACATGATCACGTTAGGAACCGAAGATAAATTACCTAAGGGAATCACGAAAGCAATTATCGCCAAGTTTAAACGACTGCCGCTTGATCAAGATTTAATCGATGCCACGATGGTGTTTCGTGGAACGAATGTTTATCTTTTACTCTCGTATGCCGATTCGATTATGAACGTCGTGTATGAGAAAGAAGTCGAAAAGCCACCGTTTATCCGTTATGAAGACGATTTGGCGAGTATCGGCGATATCGTTGCCAGTTTGATTAAGTAAAAACTACCAAACCGTAGTTTTGATTGTTAAAATGACTATGAACAAAGCGGTAAATGCATGTTACCCTCTTTAGAAGCGAGTCAGTTTGTCACATTGGATTAAAGTACAAAGTTATAAGCACGATGGATCGCTCCATCGATGTTGGGAGCGCAATTTCTTAATGGAGGAAACGCCCTCGTTTTTCATTGTCGCTTCGACACGAACTCGCGTAATTGAAAACGATGGCCGGCGCTGGTTTTCCAAGGAACCGGCTGTCAGTTTTTTTAGCAAAGACAAATGGTTCAACGTGATTGCGATGATTAAACAAGAAGGCATCATCTACTACATCAACATCGCTTCTCCGACAATCGTTTCCGATGGGATGCTGCGTTACATCGATTATGATTTAGATTTCAAGTTGTATCCCGATGGCCGCATTGTCACGCTCGATGAGGGCGAACATGCGCGACACTGCAATCAGTACCAGTATTCCCCCGAGTTAAAAAAAGTCATTCAACTAGCGGGAGCTCATATTATGACATTACTTAAAAGCAAAAGTTATCCATTCGATGACAAACTTATTAAAGATATCTATCAAAAGTTTCTGATTGAATCAGCGACCCGCACCACTTTTTAACTGTTCGAATACTTTTTGGGCCTCGGAAATACCGACGTCGATGCGACGTTTTTTATTTTGATAATGGCACACATCACCGATGGCGAATACATTGAAGACGCTGGTGCGCATCGAAGCGTCAACCTTGATGCCCGGGCCATCTTTTTCTAGTCCAAACGTCGAAGAAACGGGAATGTGTCCGTAATTGACAAAGATGTAGTCAACGTCAAGCGTCTCGCGCTGTTTGGTGTCGACATGTTCAATGATGACATGGGTCGCGTCGTCGTTATTTTTTTCGATTTTAATCGGAAGATACGGTTTTTTAATCGTTAAGGTTTCGATTCCTTGGATCACGGACTCATTGCCACGAAACTGGTCGCGGCGATGGACGAGCGTCACATGGGGTGTGTGTTTGCTGATATCGCGTGCCCAATCAAGCGCGGCATCACCCCCACCCATGATAGCCACACGTTTATCTTTGAGAAAATCGAGTCGATGGAGCGCATAAATGATATTGCGGCAACCTTCAGTACCATGACATTCGAGTAATCGCGGCATATAGACGCCAAGTCCCGAAGCCACGATTACATGTTTGGCCAATACCGTCGCTTTATCGGTCGTGATTTTTAAAAGTGAAGGGGCGACCGGTAGAATCGATTGGGCTTTTTGATGCGTCAATAAGCGATTTTTGGCCGCGTCGGTAAAGCGATTGAGCAACCAGCTGATGTAGTCTTTGGCTAAAATCGATTGATGGCCCGACAAGTCGAGTATTTCTTTTTCCGGATATAACTCTATTAGTTGTCCGCCAAGTTTGTTTTGTCCTTCCAGCAAAATGAAGTCGTAACCTTGCTGGTCGGCCAGTAGTGCGGCATTAAGGCCAACGGGGCCCCCACCGATGATGGCGATGTCATAAATATGGAGATCATTCATAAGACGATGTGGTTCACTTTCCAGTCTAGCGCTTTTAAAGCGCTTTTTTTCATATGAAAAACATTAGCACATAAACTCATGATAAAATATCATAATGACGAAAAGGTAGCTATGAAACACACATTTATTTCGACATCACAATCACAAACCTACGAACTAGGCGCGCTATTAGCGCCATTTGTCAGCGCCGGCGCGGTTATCGCTCTATCGGGAGATTTAGGCGCGGGCAAAACGACGTTTACAGGCGGTCTCGCCCATGGACTCGAGATTAAGGAACATGTCATCTCGCCGACATTCAACATCATGAGAGAATATCGCAAAGGACGCATACCGCTGTTCCATATTGATGCCTATCGGCTCGAAGACGGCAACGCCGACATCGGACTTGAGGAATTTGTCGACGACGGCGGCGTATCCGTCATCGAATGGCCCCAATACGTCAAACAGTTGATTCCACAACATGCATTACACATTACAATCAGCGATATTGGCCCGAGTTCGCGCCTTTTGGAATTTGAAACATCCGATAACCGTTATTTTGATTATTTCAAACTGCTGGAAAGGATGGCGTGACAATGATTTTATTACTTGATTCTTCAAGCACCCAATTGTCGGTTGCTTTATCTGATGGAACTGCCATTATCAATAAAAAATCATATTATGCTTGGCAAAGCCAAAGCGAATTGATGATACCGGAAATTATCAATCTACTCAAAGAAGCCAACCTTGATTTTAAAGCGCTTCATGCGCTTGCGGTTTCCATCGGCCCTGGGTCTTACACCGGGGTGCGCATTGCCTTGACGATTGCCAAAATCATCGGATATGCGCTTCATATTCCCGTCTATACCGGTAGTTCGCTCCAAATGTTAAGAAACGGCGACCAGCCAACGATTTGTTTAATCAACGCTAGAAGCGGACGGTCTTATTTCGGCGTTTACCAAGGTAGCAAGATATTGGTATCCGACTCGATACTGACCAATGAACAAGTGCTTGAATATATTGGCAATCATCCAGATTACTCCCTTGGCGGAGCGCTTGACTATCTCGGGCTTCAAAGTCATGAAGTCGACATCTTCGCCAATTTGCTCGCCCTGACTAAATCCGTGGCGCCTATCAACGACATCCATGCGCTGAAGCCGGTTTATTTAAAGGATCATCTATGATTGTCCGTCCGATGGAATTAAAAGATCTGGACGCTGTTTTGGCGCTTGAACGCGACTCGTTTCATGAACCGTGGACGGAGCAACACTTTCGCTACGAATTGAATGAAAATCCCTATGGATTCACGTTTATCGCCGAACAAGAAGGCATCATTTTGGGATTTATCAACTTTTGGATCATGTTTGAACAAGCGACGATCAATCAAATCGCGGTCGTACCTAAATTCCGTCATAAAGGTATCGGGGCGACACTGATCATCGATGCGCTCGACCGTATGAAAAAGGCAGGGGTTAGCCAAATCAATCTCGAAGTGCGCGTTTCCAATAAAATCGCCCAAGATTTCTATCAAAAATTTGAATTTAAGGAAGCGCTGAAGAAGTCGCGTTATTATCACGACGGCGAAGATGCGCTATTAATGGTGAGAGCATTATGAAACAACCAATCGTGTTAGCAATCGAATCAAGTTGCGATGAAACAGGTGTCGCTATCGTCCAAGAAGGACGGTTGCTTTCCAATGCCGTGTCAACGCAAGTGGCGATTCATCAAAAGTTCGGTGGCGTCATGCCGGAGATGGCTTCGCGTCTTCATACTGAAAACATCACCATGGTGCTCAATGAAGCTTTGGAAAACGCCAAGGTGAAACTCGAGGATATCGATGTATTTGCTGTCACGCGCGGACCCGGACTGATTGGTGCGCTCCATGTCGGCTTGCAAGCCATTAAAACATTGGCCGCTATCTACGACAAGCCGCTTGTCCCAGTTCATCATTTAGCGGCCCACATTTACGCTAACGAATTCGTCAAACCGCTAGTTTTCCCCTTATTGGCTATCGTCGTCAGCGGTGGCAATACCGAACTCGTGTACATGAAAGAACATCTCGATTTCCAAATTATTGGCGAAACGCGCGATGACGCCGTCGGCGAATGCTATGACAAGGTGGCGCGCGTGCTTGGGCTACCATATCCCGGAGGCTTACCAATTGATCGTCTGGCACAGACGGGAACGCCGACTTATAAACTACCGCATCCGCTAAACGATGATAGTCTCGACTTGTCTTATTCGGGTTTGAAAACCGCAATTATCAATCTTGTTCACCATACCAAACAGATTGGTGAAGAAATTCATCTTGCCAACTTATGCGCCTCATTTCAACAACGGGCGATTGGCATGATTTTGGAAAAAAGTCAGTTAGCACTTGACCGCTATCCGGTTCAACAAGTCGTGCTCGCCGGTGGCGTCAGCGCCAATAGCTTACTGCGTCAACAAATCAAAGTGATGGCCGAAACGCGCGGCATCGATGTCATTATCCCGCCGATGTGGGCGTGTACCGATAACGCCGCGATGATTGCACTACTGGGCGAACGGCTTTATCACAAAGGCGTCGTCAGTGATTTGTCGCTTGGTGCCGATCCTGGATGGTCAATCGAGCGAATCACAAGTTTTAACTCCTAGGTATCGACACGTGCCTATTATGAAATTATAATGAAATCTATCTTTTAAGGAGTATGTATGGGATTACCGATTACCGTTGCCGATTTGTATCAGCGACTCGCCAACCAAACCATTTCCAAACTGACGCGTGATGACCGTTTGATCGTTTCGGGCTGGGTACGAACCAATCGCAATAACGGTAGCGTCGGTTTCATAGAACTTAACGACGGGACGCATTTCAAAAACTTGCAACTAGTTTATTCCAAACAACAACTTGCCGCGTTTGAAGCCGTCTCCAAATACGGAACAGGCAGCGCGATTGAAGTCACCGGAAGTTTAAAACTGACTCCTGAAATGAAGCAACCATTCGAACTTCACGTCGATGAATGTCAGCTTGTTGGTTCTTGCGATGAAGATTACCCATTACAAAAAAAGCGCCATAGTTTTGAATATTTGCGCGACATTGCCCATTTACGCGTCCGGACCAACACATTTACGGCACTAAACCGAGTTCGTAGCGTGCTGGCTATGGCCATCCACGAGTTTTTCCAACGTCAAGGTTACATCTACGTCCACACGCCGATTATTACTGGAAACGATGCCGAGGGCGCCGGACAAGTGTTTAAAGTCATGGTTGATGAAAAGAAACCGGATGCCTTTTTTGGAAAACCGGGCAGTCTAACCGTATCCGGACAACTTCATGTCGAACCATTCGCTTTGGCGTTTCGAAACGTTTATACGTTTGGGCCGACATTCCGGGCTGAATATAGCAACACGCCGCGACATAGCTGCGAATTTTGGATGATTGAACCGGAAATGGCATTTGCCGACTTAAACGACGACATGGACGTGATTGAAGGCTGCATTAAGTTTTGCATTGAGTATGTGTTGGAGCGTTGTCCCGCGGAAATGGAATTTTTCAATTCGATGATCGACACGACGTTACAACAACGCCTCGAAGCATTGGTAGCCGCACCATTTAAGAAATTGACTTATACCGAAGGGATTAATCTTTTGAAACAAGCCGTCGCTTCCGGTCATAAATTCGACAATGCCAATATTGAATGGGGCATGGATCTTCAAAGCGAACACGAACGGTATTTGACCGAACACATTGTTAAAGGACCGCTGTTTTTGATTAACTATCCGAAGGAAATCAAGGCATTTTACATGCGGCTTAACGACGATGGCAAAACCGTGGCTGCTTGCGACTTATTAGTGCCGCAAGTGGGTGAACTCGTCGGCGGATCCCAACGCGAAGAACGCTTCGATTTGTTGGCTAAACGCATGGAAGAACTTGGAAATCGCGACGGGCTTGAATGGTATCTTGACCTTCGCAAATACGGTGGTGTGCCCCATGCCGGTTTCGGCATTGGCTTTGACCGGTTACTCATGTATATGACCGGCATTTCCAATATCCGCGACACGCAACCATATCCACGCAATCCGGGTTCGCTTAAATATTAGGAAAACGATCGATGACTTATCAACCAGAACCATTGGATGCCGATCACCTCGAATTGGAGCGGCAGAAGAAATCACAGCGACGCATCAATATTTTATTGATCATCGTCGATTTGGCTTTGCTTGGATTCGTCATCTATGAGATTATCGAAAAATTCGCAAATATATAAAAAGAAGCCGCCGGCTTCTTTTTTTATGGTCTGATGTTATCGAGAGTATTGATGGTATCCAAACTCTTAATGAAGATTGTTCGGCTCTTGCGATAAATGCGCCATGACCGTGCGATAAACGCTTGCGTGGCCACAAGTAGCCACACGATGGCGGCGATAGCCACGGTCACAAACAGATAATTCGGCCATGCCGCAAGCACGAAGTGCGGACTATTTAACAGTGGTGGCCAATCGCTTGGCAGCGTCAATCCAAAGAAAGTCGACTTCGGGATATTGGCCCAATCGAATACAAAAAACAGTGTCATGAATCCGCGCGCGTCATAGCTAAACATTTCGGTGACGATAGATTGATCTCCGGTCAAACTAACATAAACAACCAAAAACACGACATCTAATCCCAAAATTAAAAGCGGAAAGAAATATTGAGCAAACACAAGCCGATAATTTTTCCTTCGGGCGATGCGGCGAAAATGTCGTTCGTCTTTGATGACTTTTGTGGTCACTAAATAACTCATGCCTTCGTCGACCTTGCGCGATTGAAACGCCATAATCTTACGAACGACCCAACCAATCAGGCCGACTAACGCCAATACGGCAACGAGTAAAACAAATAGAATGATTAAAAGCCGTTGTTCTTTTTCGCTAAGGCTAATGAGCGTTCTCACGGGTGCCCTCGTTTCCGGCTTGTTTGCTTTGGAGTTGACCTAATATTTTTTTGGCGGCGATGTCTTCGGGATAATCCGAAAAAATCGTGCGACCGGTGAAAAATAGCAAGATTGATTTGAGCATTAGCAGCACGAAAATGATTAAACCATAAACCAAAAACAGCGCAAGCACGGCCACGATCAGCGGGCTCGCGAGTATGTAAAGTAATCCCATTAAAATGAATTTAAGAAATTGGATCATCGTGACCTCGTGGTTTTATTTTATGATTACGGTGGCTTAAGGGCAAATAAAATTCGCAAACTCGTATCGTAATGGCTCCTAATGGGCCCAAACTTAGCCAAAGTAGGCCCACTTCCGATTGAAATAGGGGATATAACACCGCATTGGCAAACACCGATGCAATAAGCCATGCTCCCAAGATTGCTAATAACCGGAGGCGTTTCATCAAAATCAAATCGTAGATGGCGCTTCCCAATAAAATAAAACATAAACCTAATAAGACGAAGCTGAGTTCGGGAACAACCAAACCCAAGGGGACAATCGCGATTGTCAAACATAACCCAAGCCAATAAACGAGCGGTTTCGTTTGACGGAGTCTATCACCAGCGGGAGCGAGTTTCTCGATTTCATGACCGATGATGAAATAGGATATCGTCACCTGAGCGAGACTGACGACATACAATATCGAGGGCATGATAATCATGTCAGTCGCCGAATCAATGTTTAAGATGGCCGTTAGCGAAGAGACGAAGTCGATCATGAATATGGCGTTGATTAGTCCAATAGTCGCGTACAGGATAATCAGTTGCAGCAAACTGGAGACGATAATAATCGAAATGTCATCAACACGCAGCTTGTATAAATAACCGAACGAAAAGCCGAGTAACAAACTGGGGACGACATAAAAAATCGTGACTTCAAGTTGTTGCAACGCGACGACAAGACTCAATCCAAGTGTTGCCATAGCATAAATCGGATAATAACGAACATCGGTTTTTAACACGACTAGTGCACTGGCAAGCGGCAAGGCAATCGCCAAAAATAGTCCGGCCAGCGGCACGAGCGAGGCGATGAAGGCAAACGTGACGTTTAAAGCGGCCATCAGCGCCATGTATGTTATCGTTTTGACGGGAGTCGTTAATTTCATGAATCACCAATAATGTTAGCATGTTGCGCCGCTAGCGACACCTTCGGAATAAAGCGACTATTCATAATTGTATGAAAAGACGATGTCTGATGATTGTCGCGCTGTTATTGTTACGACAAGATGCGGTCGTAGCAAGCAGCGCATATCGATATCATCACATCGTCGATTTGAAAATTGAATGGCGGGACCTATTAAAGCAGCAAAATAATGAATATGAAGTATATTTCTATTCAACCAGTTGCCAATTTTGCCTTGACTTAGAAGAAGATATCGTGACGTATGCGCTTACTGGAGGTGGGAACCTTTTTTTCATTGAAGTAACGCCATACTTACCATTTGGGCCACTGCGTCTAGAGTGTGCTTGCGACATCTCATGTTTGCGACTACCAGCCTATCCGGCGTTATTAACGATAAGAGACGGTTGCGTCAGTGGCGTCATTATTGGATCTGGAGCGATTGGGACATACTACGGATTTAGCGCAAAACGGGATGGGCTCTAATTGGAAATGGGGCATTGGTATGATAAAATATAAATACTGAAAATATTGCGTAAAGGGCTGTTTATGGACTTATTGAAATCTTTGAATCCAAGACAGCGCGAAGCTGTCGAAACCCCATCGCAATTCGTAAGAATCATCGCAGGTGCCGGCACCGGTAAGACACGCGTTTTGACTTATAGAATTGCTTTTTTGATTTCGAAGATGTACGTTGACGCCCATCGTATTCTCGCGATTACTTTTACTAACAAAGTCGCCAAAGAAATGCGCGACCGCGCCGCGGCACTTGTACCAGAAGCTAGCGACCAACTTCGCGTCATGACTTTCCACAGTTTTTGCGCCCGCTTCCTGCGGCAAGAAATACATAACATCGGTTATCCCAGCACCTTCACGATTTTCGACGATGATGATCAAGAGAAACTCGTTAAAGCGATTGCCGTTGAAGAGGGCTATCGCAAAGGCGATGAAATCGTCAAGAAAACACTTAATTTTATCGCTAGTCATAAGTGCGTCGGCGAATATCCGGGCGATATCACGATTGTCAAAGAACGGTTCCCGTCTGAACGTGAATGCTTGCGACTATTCGAAATATACGAGCGAAAGCTCGAAGCCATGTTCGCACTTGATTTTGATGATTTATTGTTAAAAGCCATTCGCATTTTGGAAACGTTCCAGGACGTTAAAGTAAAATGGCAGCGACGCATCGATCACATTCTCATCGACGAATTTCAAGATACCAACGACGTGCAATACAAGCTCGTTAAATTGCTATTGAAACCAGCGACGAACCTATACGTCGTAGGCGACCCCGACCAAACAATCTACACATGGCGGGGCGCAAATCAAAACATCATTCTCGACATCGATAAAAAGTTTTTGATGCAAACGATTATTCTTGATCGAAACTATCGTTCATCACCGACGATATTGCGCACCGCCAATCGTTTAATTGATCACAATCGGCTCCGTGTCAAAAAGGATCTTTATTCTGAAAATGACGATGGCCCAAAAGTGAAGGTTAACCGCGCTTTGCGGCAAATCGACGAAGCGGCGTGGGTCGCTAAAGAAATAATGATGTTGCAACGGGAACTCGGTCAAAACTTCCGCTTCCGCGATATCGCCGTCTTATATCGCGCCAACTATTTGACGTTGCCGTTTGAAAAAGAATTCAACCGCACCGGGATGCCGATCCGCATTTTCGGAGGCATGCGGTTTTATCAACGCCAAGAAATCAAGGACGTGATTGCCTATTTTAGACTTTTGATTAACAAGAAAGACGACGTTTCATTCGAACGCATCGTCAATGTGCCCCGCCGTGGCATTGGCGACAAAACGATGGAAACGCTACGAAAAGAAGCCTATGGCAAGAAACTTGCGCTATACGAATATCTAGAGCAAATCGAGCAACACGACTCGGAATTAAAAACCAAAAGCATCACCGCTCTCGACAAGATGATTAAAACGATTGACCGGTTTCGTTTGCGCGTCTATGAAAATCTCGAGGCCTTTAGCGACATATTGCGCGATTACATCATCGAAATCGGTTATTTTGACGAACTGAAAGAAGCCGACGAAGATTTCCGCCTCGAAAATGTGCAAACCCTATTCGATGACATGCTCTCATACATCAAAGATAACCCAGCGACCGGATTTGAGGATTATCTTCAAAACATCGCCCTGACGAGTGCCCAAGATGAAATCGAAGATGGCGAATATATTTCGATGATGACAGTTCATACTGCCAAAGGTTTGGAATTCCGTTATGTATTCGTTATCGGCCTTAACGAAGGCGTCTTCCCATCGCTACGGACCATGAATGAAGAAGCATACTTGGGACTTGAAGAAGAACGACGTCTATGTTACGTCGCCTTTACGAGAGCCAAACAAGGTTTGTATTTGTCGTGTAGTGGCGATTATAGCTATGTCTTGAATGGACGTTTAATTCCTTCACGGTTTTTCTCCGAAGCCGGGATTACGTTTGAACGGCGCTTGCCACCTCCCGAAGCAGGAACGGCTCCTTCTCCGTTACGGGGTTCGATATTCGGTAAGTCAATTGGCGGACCATCGGTCATTAAAGCCGAAGCCATCAGCGATTGGCAAGTCGGCGATAAAATCAACCATGCGACGTTTGGGCTCGGCGCCGTCGTCAATGTCATAGATAAAACGATTATTGAGGTTGAATTTGAAAGCTCAGGCCGCAAAAAATTGATTGCCAACCATCCCGCGATTAAGCGGGTCGATAAAGTCGGAGGCTACGCGTGAGTGCCGCACAAAGAATCAAACAACTGATTGACTTATTAAATCGTTACAATTACGAATACCACGTCCTCGATCATCCAAGCGTCCCCGATTCCGAATATGACCGGCTGATGAATGAGTTGATCGAGTTAGAAAATGCCTATCCGGAGTTGGCTTCGCCACTTTCTCCCTCAAAACGCGTCGGGGGCACCGTCCTCGATTCATTCAAAAAAGTGACCCATAAACGGATGATGCTTTCGCTCGCCAATGCATTTACCAAAGACGAGGTTTATGCTTTCGATAAACGCATCCGCGAAGCATTGCATAGCGACACGATAACCTATATGGCCGAGATGAAAATCGATGGTTTGGCAATGAGCCTCGTTTATCGCGATGGCCAATTGATCTATGGAGCGACGCGTGGCGATGGCACGACGGGTGAAGACGTGACCAACAACATCCTGACGATTCGCTCGATTCCAACGACTATTGCCGAAACAACGGAAATCGAAGTGCGCGGCGAAGTATACATGCCCAAAGCCGTCCTTGAATCACTTAATCAACAACGCTTAGCAAATAATGAACCGTTACTCGCCAATGCCAGAAACGCTGCCGCTGGTTCTATCAGGCAACTCGATAGCAAGATTGCCGCCAGCCGCAAGTTAGACGCTTATTGGTACTATTTCGTCAACGCCGCGCAACTTGGTATCAAAAAACATAGCCAATCCTTGCTCCTTTTGGAGTCGTATGGTTTTAAAACGAATCCTGAACGCCGGGTTTGTCACGGAATTGATGAAGTTTGGAAGTATATTTGCGAATATCAAAAACGCCGGCATGATCTAGCCTACGACATCGACGGCATCGTTATCAAACTCGATGACATGACCCAATATGACAAACTTGGCTATACCGCAAAAACGCCGCGGTGGGCGATTGCTTACAAATTTCCGCCTGAAGAAGTGATGACCAAGCTTGAAGACATCATTTTTACGATTGGCCGGACGGGCAAGGTCACGCCTAATGCTGTTTTGACTCCTGTCAAAGTCGCTGGATCGACGATTAGCCGGGCGACGCTTCACAACAAAGATTTTATCAACCAACGTGATCTACGTATCGGTGATTGGGTATTGATTCGTAAAGCCGGCGACGTGATTCCCGAGGTCATCGGACCGATTTTGGATAAACGTATTCCTGGGGCTAATGCTTTTAAAATGATTAGTCGCTGCCCCGTGTGCGACCATCAATTAACCGCGCTTGATCAAATCGATTATTGTCTTAATCCACATTGCGAAGCGCGCCACATCGAAGGGTTGATTCATTTTGCCAAAAAAGACGCGATGGACATCGAAGGGTTAGGTGAACGCAATGTCGAAATATTGTTTAACCTTGGGTTTTTGCGTTCGATCATAGATTTATACAATTTACATCATCAACGCGACAAGTTGCTTGAAATCGATGGCTTTTCACATAAGTCAGTCGCGAGCTTGCTTCAGGCAATCGAAGCCAGCAAGGGCAATTCCTTGGAGCGTCTCTTGTTTGGTCTTGGTATTAAGGAAGTCGGTGAAAAGACCGCGAAAACACTCGCCCGTCATTATGAAACGCTTGATAACATCATCGGGGCATCGCTAGAAGATTTACTGACGATTAGCGACATTGGGCCGATTGGAGCCGGATCAATCGTATCGTATTTTAGCGATGAGTCAAATATCAAAATGTTGAATACCCTAAAAGATTTGGGTGTCAACACGGTTTTTCGTGGACCCAAAGTCAGCTCAGATACGTCGCCGCTATTTGGAAAAATCATCGTCTTGACAGGGACTTTGCAACGTTATTCGCGTCAAGAAGCGACGAGTATGCTTGAAAACATGGGCGCTAAGGTTAGCGGTTCTGTGTCAACGAAAACCGATTTTGTTGTCTATGGAAGCGATGCCGGCAGTAAACTGGCAAAGGCGACCGCCCTTGGCGTCAAGACGATATCGGAAGACGAGTTGTTGAAACTAATTCAAAAGACGTAGTCTCGATGGTATTATTTAACGAGAAAATCACGAGGTTTTTTTCATGAAAACGATTAGCAAAGACATATTGAAAAAAGCGGCTTCGAAGTTGTTGTTTGACATGACCGAAGCGCAATACACCTTGTTGGAAGACGAGTTTGGCACACTGCTTTCACAAATGGATTTAATCGGTAAGATTCCCGATATCGATAGCGTCGCTCCAATGACGTTCCCGTTTGACACTGGCACCGCCTTTATGCGCGACGATATCCCAGAAACACCTTCGCCAGTAACCGATATTTTAAGAAACGCCGGTCACGTTGAAGATGACCAAATCAAGCTGCCAAAGGTGGTGGGCTAATGTCGTATCTCGATTTGACAATTAAAGAAATCCACGAAGCGCTAGTTGCCAAAAAGGTCACCCCGCTTGAGTTAGTCAAACAAGCGCTGGAACGGGCGAAAGCCAACACCGATAACGCATTTGAAATCATACTTGATCAAGAAGCTTTAGCACATGCTAGTGCGTTAGTGGAACCGGAAATCGATAATTTGCTTTGGGGCATTCCTTATGTCGCCAAAGACAACTTTTCCACCAAAGACATTCCGACTACGGGCGGAAGTAATATTCTCAATGGTTATGTTCCGCTTTTTGACGCGACAGTGATTAATCTGTTAAAACAAAAAAACGCCATCTTGATTGGGAAGACGACGCTTGATGAACTAGCGATGGGCGGAACCGGAAAATCAGGGCATAAAGGCAAAACTTTTAATCCCTATGATAAAACGAAGCAACGAATGATCGGTGGTTCAAGTTCGGGGAGCGCCGCCGCCGTCAGCGCCGGCATCGTGCCGTTTTCGCTAGGTTCGGATACGGGTGATTCGGTGCGCAAACCCGCTAGCTATGCCGGTCTTGTCGGTGTCAAACCGACATGGGGACGCATATCTCGCTATGGTCTATTTCCTTTTGCGCCTTCACTTGACCACGTCGGATTTTTTACCCGATCGGCATATGATGCCGCAATCGTACTCGCTAGTTTGGCTCAAAGCGACCCTAACGATGCGACTTGCAGTCAAACGGCTCCAGAAAATTACATGCAATCGATCGGCCAATCTCTGGCTGGAAAACGCATCGCCATCATCGAAGAAATCGTCAAATCGAAGCATCGACCTGAAGTAATAAAAGCGTTTGATGCACTTGTCGAACAACTTAAAAATGATGGTGCCATCGTGACTATTGTCAAATTTCGTCGCGATTTGCTCGAAGCGATTTTCCCAATCTATATCACGATTTCGTGTGCCGAAGCCACCAGCAACGCCGCCAACCTCGACGGCATTAAATTCGGTCCTCCGACATGGGGCGCCACTTATGAGGATGCGATGCGCCAAGCACGTACGGCGGGCTTCTCGGAATTAATCAAACGTCGGTTCGTGATTGGTAGTTACGCCTTGCTGCGCGAGAACCAAGACGTGTTGTTCCTCCGGGCTCAAAAAGGCCGGCGTCTGATTGTCGAACAATTAAACAATATCTATCAGGACCACGATTTAATCCTCGCTCCTTCAGCTCCATCAATTGCTCCGAAGTTCGAAGATAAAACCGACCAATTATCCGATGAATATTTAATCGCCGACAATCATTTAGTGTTAGGTAATTTTGGAGGTTTTCCGGGTATTACCTTACCACTGGGCATGCTAAATGACATGCCGTTTGGCATCCATGTGATGGGACGTCCATTCGAAGAGGGACTTGTCCTTGCCGCGGCACAATCGATTGAGAAGCATACAGGTTTACGTAACATCATCGCGCCAGGGGAGGTCAATTCATGAACTTCGAGGCTGTCATTGGATTAGAAATCCATGTCGAAATGAACACGAAGAGCAAGATGTTTTCTGCCGCTCCCGTGACGTTTGGAGCACCACCCAACAGCGCCACACTACCAATTGATTTGGCGCATCCGGGCACGATGCCGACCCTGAATAAACAAGCGGTCATCAACGCCATTCGTGTTTGCAGCGCCTTACACATGGACATCGATCACCAGTTATGGTTCGACCGTAAAAACTATTTTTATTCGGATTTACCAAAAGGGTATCAAATCACGCAAAATGAACGACCAATTGGGAAAAACGGGTATTTGTTCGTCAACGGAGAATTTGGCCCCCGCCGCATTAACATCACGCGGTTGCACCTTGAAGAAGACACGGCGATGCAACACCATTTTTATGATTACACATTGCTTGATTATAACCGCGCGGGTATACCACTGATTGAAATCGTCTCCGAACCCGAAATTAAAACGGGGAAGGAAGCCGCCGATTACGTCGATAAGATTCGCTCGATCGTCACCTTTACCGACATCAGCACCGGCAAGATGGAAGAGGGATCGCTACGATGCGACGTCAATATTTCGCTGCGTCCAATCGGGGCGACAAAATTCGGTACCAAAGTCGAAATCAAAAACATCAACTCAATCAATAACGTCGCCAAAGCCGTTGATTACGAAATTGCCCGTCAAACCGAAGTTTTATTAAGTGGCAAAAATGTCATTCAAGAGACGCGCCGTTATGACGACGCCTTGAAAGAAACGGTGTCGATGCGGTTAAAAACAGATTCCGTCGATTATAAATACTTTACCGAACCAAATCTTATTCCCGTCAAATTAACGGAAGCTTTTGTCGCCGATGCGATTGCGACTTGTCCCGAATTGGCCGAAGCCAAATACGCTCGATATATTAGCCAGCTTGGATTGGGGGAATACGATGCTTCGCTTTTGATTGCCTCTAAGGAAACGTGTCAGTATTTCGATGAGCTTGTTACGCTTGGCGCTCCCGCGAAAATCGCCAGTAACTGGCTTAATGGCGAAATTAGCGGCTATCTGAACAAAAATCAAATTTCAATCGAATTATTTCCCATTAATGCGTCGCGCATGGCGCAACTATTAAAGTTAATCGACAATGGGACAATCAGCAACAAACAAGGTCGTGATTTGTTTGCGCGCATGTTTGAGTCACAACAAGATCCGGCACAATTGGCTAGTCAACTCGGGATGACCCAGATTTCCGATGAAGGCGCCCTATTGGAAGTCGTGACCGCTGTTTTAAACGAAAACGCCCAATCGATTGCCGACTATAAAGCGGGCAAAGATCGGGCGTTGGGATTCCTGGTCGGGCAAGTGATGAAGCGAACGATGGGCAAAGCCAATCCGGGACTTGCTTCGCAACTTGTCAAACAAGAACTTGAAAAGCGTTAATTAACGCGATTTTCCGATATAAACGAAGGCTAGCGTACCTGGTCCGGCGTGCGCGCCGATGACGGGGCCAATGTCGTTAACGAGAATTGACTTGATTTTCGGTTGCCGTTTGATGATTTCTTCTTTGACCTTAAGTGCTTCTTCTTGAATATCACCGTGAGCGATGAAGACATCGGCAAAGTCATCGATTTGCTTATCGATTTCATCTAGCAAATCCATAATCGATTTTTTACGGCCGCGGGCTTTGCCAAAAGGAACTAATTTTCCTTCGTCATTAATCTTGAGCAGTGGTTTCATGTTCAAAAGCGTGCCTAAGAAAGCTTTGGTGACTGAGATGCGACCACCGCGCATTAGCGTGCCGAGTTCGTCGACCGTGAAAATCGCACAAACTTTAAGTTTGATTTCTTCGAGGAATTTGCTCGTTTCTTCAATCGTTCGGCCTTTAGCGCGTTCGAGCGTTGCTAAATGCACAAGGAAACCTTCGCCGAGGGATGCCGATAGTGAATCGACGATGACGATTTTGCGGTCGGGATACTTTTCAAGTAACATGTCGCGGCCAATAATCATCGAATTGTAGGAACCGGACAAAGTTGAAGAAATCGTGATTGTCAGAACGTCTTTGCCTGCTTGAAGCAACGGCTCAACGTATTGAATGAAATCTTCGGAGTTGATTTGCGAGGTTTTGGCAACTTGTTTTTCTCTAAGACGGGCGTAGAAATCTTTCGTTTTGATTTCCCGTTGATCGGGGAAATTCTTAAACGTCTCGTGCTTGAAATGCACGACGAGGGGAATGACGACGACGTCATTCTTGGTCACGAAATCCAATGGTAAATCTGAACCGGAATCCGTGACGATTACGAATTTTTGCATGTGATTTTCCTTTATATGCGAGATTGATTTTTTAAGTCAACAAATGGCAATGGTGCAATCGGAGCGTCGATTGTTGTTTTATATTACATGAAATCATTGGCGCTGGCTACTGTTTTGAATACACGATGAAATGAATGCGTTATCAAACGGTCGGTATTTTATATAAAATTTTGATTACTTTTTTGTTTGTTTGACGATACAATGGTGCCGAAGGTGTTAACTGGACAACCATCTGCACCAAAACCAGGAGTTTTATGACGCTTGCCTTAAAAAGATTGGCAATCAATGCGCTGATTGCCGCGATATATGTCAATTTGACGCTAGTAACCGCTTCTTTTGCTTACCGTGACATTCAATTTCGCATCGCGGAAATATTAATATTGCTCGTTTTTTTTCGCAAAGACTATCTTTTTGGCGTTGCCATCGGTTGTTTTCTAGCGAATCTTTTTGGTCCACTTGGACTTATCGATGCCGTGTTTGGAACGCTGGCCACCATCGCCAGCGGGTTATTGATTGCCTACTCCAAACGCTTGTTCGTGGCCACGCTTTTTCCAGTGCTTATTAATGGCTTAGTCGTCGGCGCGGAACTACATTTTCTTGAAGGGTTGCCGTTTTGGTTGACGGCTGCCAGCGTCGCCATAGGCGAGTTCGTGGTTGTCAGCATCATCGGATACCTAGCAATGCGCAAACTGCGCCACAACGACTTTTTCATGGAGATGATCGGTGCTAATCAAAATTACACTCCAAGTGTCGTAAAATAATAGCAATGAAAAATTTTGGAATAGTAATCGAACACAAGGACGCCCACAGCCAAGCGCGGGTCGGCAAATTAGTTACTCCACATGGTGAAGTCGAATTACCGATGTTCATGCCTGTGGGGACTTTGGCGACTGTTAAAACGCTTAGTTCCGACGAACTGCTTAAGGCGGGAAGCGGCATGATTTTGGCCAACACATACCATTTATCGATTCGTCCGGGCGCCGATGTCGTGGCTGAAGCCGGCGGTCTGCACAAATTTATGAATTACCCAGGCCCGATTTTAACCGATTCGGGCGGTTTCCAAGTTTTTTCTTTAGCGGAAAAACGCAAAATCAAAGAAGAAGGCGTGACGTTTAAGAACCACCTCAATGGCGATACATTGTTTTTTTCGCCGGAAAAGGCGATTGAAATACAAGAGCAATTAGGCGCTGATGTCATTATGTCGTTTGATGAATGCATTCATTATCCGGCCGAACATAAGTATGTCAAAGACTCGGTCGCCCGCACGATTCGTTGGGCAAAACGTGGCAAAGATGCCCATAAACGACCAGATCAGGCGCTTTTTGGCATCGTCCAAGGTGGCGAATACCCCGAGCTGCGCCAACATTGCGCCGAAGCGCTGGTTGAAATTGGATTCGATGGTTATGCGATCGGGGGCACCTCGATTGGTGAACCAAAGCATGTCTTCTTTCAGATGGTGGCCGATTCCATCAAACATTTGCCAAACGACAAACCGCGCTATGTCATGGGCGTCGGTTCGCTCGATTATATTTTGGAAGCGATAGGCATGGGCGTCGATATGTTCGATTGCGTGCTACCAACGCGCATTGCCCGCCATGGCGCGCTCATGACTAGCGTGGGACGCATTAATATCCGCGACCAAAAATATGAACGCGACTTTACTCCCCTTGATCCGCATTGCGATTGTCCGACTTGCACATCATATACCCGTGCTTATTTGCGACATTTGTATAAAGCTGAAGAAACGCTTGGAAAAAGACTATTGTCATTGCATAACGTGCACTTTTTAATTAAAGTCGTCGAGGGAGCGCGCGAAGCGATTCGCCATGATCGATTTAATGAATATAAACACGAAGTATTGGCCAAATTCGGTAGCAAGAAGGGCTTTTAATGAACATTGATTTGTTTGACTTTCAATTGCCGCAGCACCTAATCGCGCAACACCCAAGCGAAAAGCGCGACCAATCGCGCTTGTTGGTGCTTGATAAGACTAGTGGCAATATTGAGCACCGCCATTTTTACGATATTCTCGATTATTTAAAACCTGGCGATGTGCTCGTCAGAAACAACACCAAGGTCATTCCCGCGCGGCTTTACGGCGTTAAAACACCTACGGGAGCCCGAGTTGAAGTATTACTGCTACGAGAAGTTAGTCCGGATATTTATCAGTGTCTGGTCGGCAATGCCCGTGTCGTCAAACACGGAACCTCACTTAGTTTTGGTGATGGCTTATTGACGGGAACTTGCATCGGTTTGGAACCCGAAGGCATTCGCATCATCAAGTTTTCATATCAAGGATTGTTTATTGAAACGCTACAAAAAATCGGAGAGATGCCGTTACCACCATATATTCACGAGCAATTAATCGATAAGGATCGCTATCAAACCGTTTATGCGAAAATAAATGGTTCGGCGGCCGGACCGACAGCCGGATTCCATTTCACTGAATCATTGCTTCAAAAAGTCTTCGCTATGGGTGTCACCATTGTCGATGTGACGCTCCATATCGGATTAGCGACATTTCGCCCAGTTAAGGTGAGTGACACTAGCGCCCACAAAATGCATCTCGAACAGTATGAAATCGGTATTGAAGCCGCCGAAATACTTAACAAAGCTAAAAAAGAAGGCCGACGCATTATTGCTATCGGCACGACCTCAACGCGTGCGCTTGAAGCTAATTTGGCGCGCTATGGCCAATTCGTCGCCACCAAAGAAGAAACCGATATTTTCATTCATCCAGGTGTGAAAATGACCGCGATTGACGCATTGATCACGAATTTCCATTTGCCAAAATCGACGCTGATTATGATGATTTCATCATTTGCCGGCCGTGAATTGATTTTGAAGACATATGCCGAAGCGATTGAGCGCGAGTACCGCTTCTTTAGTTTTGGGGATGCGATGTTTATTTATGGAACAACGAATTAACTATCAAAAAAAAGCACTCGAAATCATCGCCAAAGTCGGATCGCGCCGACCACGGTTGTTAGCTCACGTTTGTTGTGGGCCCTGCTCAACATACCCGATCAAATTTTTGAACGAGCATTTCGATGTGACCGTTATTTATCACAATTCCAACATTTATCCAAAATCAGAATTTGAACGACGTTATCGCGTTTTAGATGAGTTTATCACCAAGTTCAACGCTGAATATAGCGCTTCGGTAAAAGTAGTCAAGATTGCTTATGATAATGACGAGTTTAATACCCATCTCGCCCCTTTTAAGGATGAACCTGAAGGGGGAGCCAGATGCGCGGTATGTTATCGCTTAAGAATGGATCGATCGATGGCATACGCACACTTAAACGGGTACGAATTTTTCACGACCGTGATGACGATTTCACCACATAAAGATTCACAACTGATTAACAAAATTGGGACAGGCTTGGCTTTAAAGTATCCCAACGTTCGCTATTTCCATTCCGACTTTAAGAAAAGCGACGGTTTCTTGGAAGCGGGAAAAATGTGTCAAAAATATTGCCTGTATCGCCAAGCTTATTGCGGTTGCCGTTACAGTTACGAGGCGATGCTACGCCGTCCACCGACTTCTCATAAAGGCTGATATCGATCTTTTTGGGTCAAAATGCGGCCCTTTATATATAAAAGTCTTGACTTTCGCACCATGGTAGGAGTATATTTTCTACGTTATCGGCCGCATTGAAGTGCGAGGTTGCTGACACACCGACAGGCGTTGTCATGAATCGGCGGTTAGGGAATTCGCATCGAGCACCGGTAAAGCCTGATATTCAAGAGGAGGAAATCAATTCATGGCTAAGAAACAGAAGATTCGCGTCAGACTCCAAGCTTATGATCACAAAATACTCGACCGTAGCGTCGAAAAGATCATCGCCGCCGTCTTACGCACGGGAGCGACCGTTGTCGGTCCGATCCCGCTACCGACCGAAAAGCAAGTCTACACATTCTTGCGCGCGGTTCACAAGTACAAGGATGCCCGGGAACAATTTGAAATCCGGACCCACAAGCGACTGATCGACATTACCGATCACAATAAACAGACAGTCGATGCCCTGCGCCAATTGGATTTGCCCAACGGTGTCGACATCGACATCAAGCTATAAGGAGGCATGATTCATGAAAGCGATTGTCGGACGTAAAATCGGCATGACCCAGCTGTTCACTAACGATGGAAAATCCCATCCAGTCACAGTCATCGAAGTCGTGCCCAACGTCATCACTCAAATCAAAACCGTAGCCAAAGACGGATATAACGCCGTCCAAATCGGTTACGAAGAACAAAAGGAAAGCCGCGCTAACAAACCCGAAAAAGGCATTTATGCCAAAGCCGGCACCACTCCCAAACAACAATTGTTTGAAATCGAAGTCGAAGACATTAGCCAATATAAAGTTGGCGATGCCATCGACGTCAGCATCTTCAAGGCCGGCGACGTCGTTGACGTCATCGGAACGAGTAAGGGCAAAGGATTCTCCGGTCCCATCAAACGGTGGCACTACACCATCGGCGCCAAAGGTCACGGCGGCGGTTACCCGCACCGTACGGCTGGCTCCATGGCCACGGTCGGACGTACCAATAACCGAATCCACCCCGGCAAAAAGATGGCCGGTCACCACGGTCACCAACAAGCGACGATTCTCAATGTCGTCGTCATGGGTACCGATGTGAGCAAAAACGCCCTATTAGTCCGCGGCGGATTACCCGGTCCCAAAAAAGGCATGCTCACGATTAGAAGCGCCATCAAAGCGCAACTCGGACATCCGTTCGAAGTCAAACCGCTCCACGAAATCGTCAAAGAAGCGCCGGCAGCGGAAGTCAGTGAATAGGAGGAACACGTAATGGCAGAGAAGAAAATCAAAGCACCGTCCGTTGACGTGCTCAACCTGACTGGCGAAAAAGCCGGGACGTTGAAATTAAACGCCGACGTCTTCGCCATCGAACCGCATCAACAATCGATGTATGACGCCATCAAGGTTTACCAAGCTAACATGCGTCAAGCGACTTCGAAAACGAAGAAACGCGACGAGGTCAGCGGCGGCGGCAAAAAGCCGTGGCGGCAAAAAGGCACGGGTCGCGCCCGCGCCGGTAGCACCCGCTCCCCACTTTGGGTCGGCGGCGGCATCGTCTTCGGACCAACCGGAGACCAAAATTACAAATTGTCGCAAAACAAATCCGAACATCGCTTAGCACTGCGCTCGGCGCTGTCGGTCAAACTTGCGAACAAACAACTGATCGTCGTCGACGAATTCAAATTCGAAGCGATGAAAACCAAGGAAGCGACCAAAGCGCTATCGGCTATCAAAGCAGAGGGCAAAACGCTCGTGGTCGTCCCTGAATTAGAGTTAAATACGTACGCTAGCGTGCGTAATCTGAAGAAAGTCATCCTCGTCGACCAAACCAACGTCAGCGTTTATGACTTACTCAACTCAGACGCCGTCGTGATGGCCAAACCGGTCGTCAAATATCTTGAGGAGGTACTGCAATAATGGCCCGCACAAAGAAAGTAGCGACTCCGGAAGTTGTGGCCCCCGTTGTCACCAACACCGACGTCAAGAAATTCGCCGCCATCCGGCAACCGGTCATCACCGAAAAAACGATGGGGCTAATTCAAAACCAAAACAAAGTCACGATTAAAGTCAATCCCGACTCCAATCGGACCGAAATCAAAGCGGCGTTTGAAGCGATTTACAAAGTCAAAGTCGCCAACGTCCACATCCTCAATGTCTTACCGCGCTCCACGCGTCGCGGCGGACGTTACCCGGGCAAAGTACCCGGTTACAAGAAAGCCATCGTGACGCTTAAAGAAGGCGAAGCCTTGGACTTATTCAAAGAGTAAGGCCTCGCGGCTGAAATATAGGAGAAGCAATATGTCAATTAGAAATTACCGCCCGACGACACCGAGCCGTCGCGCGATGACCAACTCGACATTTGAAGAAATCACGACCCGCACTCCTGAGAAAAGCTTACTAGTAAATCTAGTCAAGACAGGCGGACGCAACAACCAAGGCGTGATCACGACCCGACATATCGGGGGCGGTCACAAAACCAAATACCGCGTCGTGGACTTCAAACGCAACAAAGACGGCATTCCCGCGAAAGTGGCGACCGTCGAATACGATCCCAACCGTAACGCCAATATTTGTTTAGTCAACTATCTCGATGGCGAAAAACGCTACATTATCGCGCCCAAAGACCTTAAAGTCGGCGATCAAATCATCTCTGGGGAAAGCGTCGACATCAAGACGGGCAACGCCATGAGCTTGAAAAGCATTCCAGAAGGTACCGTCGTTCACAACATCGAACTTAAACCGGGCCATGGCGGTCAAATGTGCCGTGCGGCCGGTACGAGCGCCCAAGTGCTTGGCAAAGAAGGCAAATACGTCACGCTGCGTCTAGCCAGTGGCGAAATGCGCAAAGTGCTGGAAAGCTGCCGCGCGACAATCGGTACCGTTGGCAACGAAGACTATAACCTGATTAACTTTGGCAAAGCCGGCAAAAAGCGCTGGCTCGGCGTGCGACCGACCGTTCGCGGTTCGGTTATGAACCCAGTCGATCACCCGCATGGTGGCGGTGAAGGCAAATCGCCTGTGGGCCGCGACGCACCAAGAACCCCATGGGGCAAGAAAGCCCTCGGCGTCAAAACTCGCCGTAACAAACAACCTTCGACGAAACTCATCGTAAGACGTCGAAACGGAAAATAACAAGGAGGATTGCATATGGCACGTAGTCTTAAAAAGGGACCATTCTGCGACGCATACTTACTCAAGCGCGTTGAAAAACTGAATGAAGCCCGCAAAAAAGAAATCATCAAAACATGGTCACGCCGTTCGACGATCTTCCCGCAATTCATCGAACACACATTTGCCGTTTATAACGGTCGCGAACATATCACGGTTTATGTAACCGAAGACATGGTCGGACACAAACTCGGCGAATTCGCCCCGACGCGGACATACAAAGGCCACACCGGCCACACGGCTGAAGACAAAGCGGCGTCCGCCAGTTCGGGCAGCAAGAAGAAGTAAGGAGCACGCAGCATGAAAGCAACACAAGCACAAGCAATTGCCTACGGCGTCCGCGTGACTCCGCGCAAAGCGCGCCTGGTCATCGATCTTGTCAGAGGCAAATCGGTCAAGGAAGCGCTTGGCATTCTCAACAATGTCAACAAATCAGCGTCAGTCGATGTCATCAAACTGATTAAAAGCGCGGCCGCTAACGCCGTCAACAATCACGAAATGACTGAAGCCAATTTGTATGTCGCTGAAATCTATGCCAACGACGGGCCCCGCTTAAAACGGTTCTTGCCCCGCGCCAAAGGTTCGGCCTCGGCAATTTTAAAACGGACATCGCACTTAACGTGCATCGTCAAGGAAAGGTAGGAAGCAAACCATGGGACAAAAAGTAAATCCGGTCGGTCTCCGCATCGGTATCTACCGTAATTGGAACTCGCGTTGGTTCGCTGAAAAGAAAGACTACGCCACCTTCCTAAACGAAGATCTTAAAATTCGCGCCTATCTCGACAAGACACTTAAAGACGCGCTGTTATCGCACACTGAAATCGAACGCGTCAAAACCGACAAAGGCACCAACGTGACCGTTATCGTCTACGTGGCGCGCCCCGGCGTCGTCATCGGACAAGATGGCGCTCGCATTAACCAAATCAAGAAAGAACTCGAGAAAGTCGTCAACTCCGGCACCCTCAAAATCGATGTGCTCGAAGTCAAGTCACCTGACCTCAACGCGCGACTCGTCGCCTTAAGCATCGCCAAGCAACTCGAAGAACGGGCTAGCTTCCGGATTGCTCAGAAAAAAGCCATTCAACGCGTTCGCAAAGCCGGCGCAAAAGGCGTGCGCACGCTCGTCAGCGGTCGTCTCGGTGGCGCTGAAATCGCGCGCTCCGAAGGTTATAAAGAAGGCACGATTCCTCTTCACACGCTCCGCAGCGATATCGATTACGCGCAAGTGGAAGCCCATACGACTTATGGTCGTCTCGGCGTCAAAGTGTGGATTTGCCGCGGCGATTACCGCCCGGAGACGGAAGCACCTCGCGAAAAAGGAGAGTAAATTCACATGTTACAACCAAAACGCGTCAAGTACCGCCGTCCCCACGGCATTAAATATGAAGGTCTATCAAAAGCCGGTAATGAAGTATCATTCGGCGAATATGGCCTCCAAGCGACATCCGGCAACTGGATTACCGCTCGTCAAATTGAAGCCGCGCGTATCGTGCTCGCGAGCTACACCAAACGTAACGGTCAAATCTGGATTCGTATCTACCCGCATTTAGCCAAAACCAAGAAGCCCGCCGAAGTTCGGATGGGTTCGGGAAAAGGCGCCCCCGAATTATGGGTCGCCGTCGTCAAGAAAAACCGCGTCATGTTTGAAATCGGCGGAGTGCCGGAAGTGACCGCGCGCGAAGCGCTGCGTCTTGCTGCCTATAAACTCCCGATCAAAACGCGCGTCATTAGCAAGGAAAGGAGCTCGGAATAATGTTAAAACTGAAAGAAATTCGCGAAATGAATGTTTCCGAACTGAAGGCGAAAGTCTACAGCCTCAAAGAAGAGCTCTTCAACCTGCGCCGCAAACAAGCGGTCGGCCAACTTGAAAAAGGGGCGACCATCACCACGATCCGCAAGGATATCGCCCGCATCTACACCGTCATTCGCGAACGCGAACTCGGCATTAAATAAGGAGGTCGTCACGAATGGAAAACAGAACGTCACGCCGTACATTCACCGGCACCGTCGTCTCCGCGAAATCGGATAAAACGATTGTCGTGCGCATTGAAACGTACCGCAAACACCCGAAATATTCAAAACGGGTGCTCTACACCAAAAAATTCGTCGCCCACGATGAGACTAATAGCGCCCACGAAGGCGACATCGTCGAAATCATGGAGACGCGTCCGCTGAGCGCCACCAAACGCTATCGTTTGATCAAAATCATCCAAACAGCGGTCGAAAACATTGAGATCAAGGAGGTCGAGTAAGTATGGTTCAAGTTGAAACCAATCTCGTCGTCGCCGACAACTCCGGAGCTCGCAAAGTCCGTATCTTCCGTCTTTACGGCGGTTCGGTCCGCAAGAACTCCACAATCGGAGATATCGTGCTTTGCGCCGTCAAAGAAGCGACCCCAAACGGCAAAATCAAAAAGGGCGATATCGTCAAAGGCATTATCGTCCGCACCAAGAAAGCCATTAACCGGGCTGATGGTTCTACCGTCGGCTTTGATGACAATGCCGTCGTCCTGATTAACGAAGATGGCTCACCACGCGGCACCCGCGTTTTCGGACCGGTCGCCCGCGAATTGCGCGACAAAGGCGAAGGAGCGATGAAAATCATCTCCTTGGCGCCCGAAGTCCTATAGGAGGCCAATTCATGAAAATCAAAAAAGGCGATAAAGTGATCGTCATTGCCGGGGCCGACAAAGGCAAAACCGGCACCGTCCAAAAGGTGTTTACGAAGCTTAATCGCGTCGTGGTCGAGGGCATTAACACCCACAAGAAACACCGCAAACCAAAACAAAACAATCCCGAAGGCAGCATCGTGGAAATCTACGCCCCCATCGATGTCAGCAACGTCGCGATTGTCGATCCGAAAACGAAGAAGGCGACCCGCGTCGGCATCAAGGAAGTCAAGGGCAAAAAAGTCCGTGTTACCAAAGCCAGCGGCAGCCAACTCGACTAGTAAGGAGGAACTATGGCAACCGATTCCAAGAAAGTCGCCGCCCCCAAGGCCAGCGACAAAGCCCCAGTAAAGGCGAAAGCCGCTCCCGCAGAAAAAGTACCGGCGCGCTTAAAATTAAAATATCGCCAAGACGTCGTTCCTTCACTCATGAAGAAATTCAATTACAAATCGGTGATGGAAGTACCAGCGCTTCACAAAGTCGTCGTCAACATCGGCGTCGGTGATGCGATCACCAATGCTAAGTTACTCGAAGATTCCGTGCGTGAGTTAAGCGAAATCACTGGTCAAAAACCCGTGATTACCAAAGCCAAAGACTCCATCGCCAACTTCAAACTGCGCGAAGGCCAAGCGATTGGCTGCAAAGTCACGCTTCGTGGCGACCGCATGTATCAATTCTTCGATAAACTCGTCTCGATCGCGCTTCCACGCGTCAGAGACTTCCGGGGCGTCAGTAAAAACGCGTTCGATGGACGTGGCAACTACACGCTCGGCGTCAAAGAGCAGTTGATCTTCCCGGAAATCAACTTCGACAAAGTCAACAAAATTCGCGGCATGGACATTATCGTCGTTACGACCGCGAACACCGACGAGGAAGCCTTCGCCTTACTAAGCGAACTCGGCGTCCCGTTCCAAAAGTAGGAGGACCCCATGGCAAAAACATCAATTCGCGTCCGGCAAACCCGGAAACCAAAATTTGCCGTTCGTGCTTACACGCGTTGTGAGCGCTGCGGTCGTCCCCATTCCGTTTATACGAAATTCAAGCTATGCCGCATTTGTCTTCGTGAACTAGCCTATAAAGGCGAGATTCCCGGGATGAAAAAGGCGAGCTGGTAGGAGGTGCCTTATGGTCATGACAGATCCAATTGCCGATATGCTAACCCGTATCCGCAACGCTAACACACTACGTAACGCGACCGTCGCCATGCCGAGCAATTCGGTTAAGGTGCGCATCGCCAAAATTCTCAAGGATGAAGGTTTCATCCATGACTTTTCGGTGACCGGAGACACCAAGAAACAACTTTCAATCGCGCTTAAGTACGCTGAGGGCAACCTCCGCGTCATCAGCGGCATCAAACGCATCAGCAAGCCCGGCTTGCGGGTGACGGCCAGCGCCGAAAAACTGCCCCGCGTCTTAAAAGGACTCGGCGTGGCGATTATTTCCACATCGCAAGGACTTATGACCGACAAACAAGCACGTGCGCTTGGCATCGGCGGTGAAGTGCTTGCCTATGTGTGGTAGGAGGCGCTTATGTCACGTGTAGGTCATAAACCACTAACGCTCGTCAAGGGCGTCACCATGAGCGAAACGAATCGCGTCGTTGAGGTCAAAGGACCCAAGGGCACGCTTCACATCGCCTTACCCGAAGGAATCAATGTCAAGTTCGAAGGCGAACACGTATTAACGACTCGTCCCGACGACAGCAAAGTCAGCAAGCAAAATCACGGCACGACGCGCGCCCATCTTCAAAACGCGATCAACGGCGTGTCCAAAGGTTATGAAAAACGGCTCGAAATCATCGGTATCGGTTATAAAGCGCTGATGGAAGGCGATAACTTACGATTGAACATCGGTTACTCGCATCCCGTCATCATTACCCCGAAACCCGGTGTCAAAATCACCTGCATCGACGCGACTCGTCTTCTCGTCGAAGGAATCGACCGGCAAGCCGTCGGCGAAACCGCCGCGAATATCCGCGCCGTGCGCGAACCCGAACCTTACCAAGGCAAAGGCATTAAGTACGTCGGCGAACGCATTATTCGCAAAGAAGGCAAACGCGCTGGTAAGAAGTAGGAAATGAGGAAACGATAAATGATTAAACAACTCGATAAAAACGTTATTAGGCAACGACGCCATAAACGCGTTCGCGCCAAAATCAGCGGCACTTCTACATGCCCGCGCTTATCGGTGTTCCGTTCGAACAGCCACATCTCCGCGCAACTTATCGACGACGTCAAAGGCGTGACGCTGGCTTCTAGCAGCTCACTGGCATTGAAATTAGAACATGGCAACAACGTCGAAGCCGCGAAAAAAGTTGGCACCGACATCGCTCAAAAAGGCGTGCTCGTCGGTATTAGCACCGTCGTCTTCGATCGTAGCGGCTACTTATACCACGGCCGCATCAAGGCTCTCGCCGATGCAGCTCGCGCTGCCGGGCTGAAATTTTAGGAGGAACGCACATGGTAGAAAACAATGAATTAGTCGTCGCGCCAAAAACCGAGACGACCACAACCGAAAGTCGCCCTGCGCGTCGCCCCGACCGCAATGATCGTCGCCCACGCGGCGAACGGCGTCCCCGTCGTGAAACCGCGGTCAAGGAATACGAAGAACGCACCGTCGAAATCAACCGCGTCACCAAAGTCGTCAAGGGTGGTAAGCATATGCGCTTTACCGCACTCGTGGTCATTGGTAATGGCAAAGGCAAATACGGGTTTGGAACCGGCAAAGCCGGCGAAGTACCCGATGCCATCAAGAAAGCACTTGAAGGCGCCAAAAAGAACACTGCCGAAATCAAAATGGTACGCGCTGACACAATCGCTCACGAAGTGATTGGTCAATACGGCGCTTGCCGTGTCTTCCTTAAGCCGGCACCAGACGGCACCGGCATCATCGCCGGTGGACCAGTTCGCGCCGTGCTTGAACTCGCCGGACTCAAAAACGTCTATTCCAAAGTGTATGGTAGCCGCGCGCCCATCAATATTATCCGCGCGACGCATAGCGGTCTCCAAAACTTAAAGACATACGAAGAAATTATGGCCCTCCGCGGCAAATAGGAGGATAGTATCCATGGAATTACACAACCTTAAACCAGTCGCCGGCGCGACCAAAGACGGTTTTCGCAAAGGTCGGGGCATCGGCTCCGGCAACGGCAAAACGGCTGGCAAAGGCCACAAAGGCCAAAACGCCCGTAGTGGCGGTGGCGTCCGTCCTGGCTTCGAAGGCGGCCAAAACCCGATTTACCGTCGGTTGCCCAAACGCGGTTTCCGCAATTACAAGAGCACGACCTATGATGTCGTCAACGTCGAGGCGCTAGAACGCTTTGACGCTGAAACAGTCATCACTCCGGCACTTTTGGTCGAAGCCGGTTTGGTTCGCTCTGATTATGACTTGGTGAAAATACTTGGCAATGGTTCTTTAACGAAGAAATTGACGGTTCAGGCCCATAAATTCTCCAAGACGGCCGAAGAGGCGATTACCGCCGCCGGTGGTCGTGCCGAGGTCATTTAACCATGAAAAAGATCGTTGATATATTCAAGAACAAAGAAATCGTCAATCGCATCTTTTTCACAGTCATTATTTTATTCATTTTCCGTGTTGGCGCGGCGATTACCGTTCCCGGCGTCACGGTCAAAGATCTCGACTTAAACCAAAATAGCGCGCTTGCCTTGATGAATCTTCTCGGCGGTGGCGCTTTGCAAAGCTTCTCGGTGTTTGCCCTGGGCGTCAGTCCCTACATCACCTCGAGCATTATCACGCAGTTATTGGCGATGGATGTCCTTCCAGCGTTATCAGAACTATCGAAACAAGGCGAATTCGGCCGTAAGAAGAAAGAGATGACGACGCGTTATCTGACGCTTCTTTTAGGTTCGGTTCAAGCTTATGGCATCGTGCGAACGATGGAAACGACAAGCTACATTACCCTAAATGACAACGGTTTCTGGAATTATGCATATATCGTCACGATTCTTGTCGCCGGGGCGATGCTGGTTATGTGGCTCGGCGATCAAATCTCGGTCAAAGGACTTGGTAACGGCATCTCCGTCATCATTTTCGCGGGTATCGTCCGTTCACTGCCATTACAAATCCAGTCGGCCTACACCAATTGGGTGGCCCTGACGGTTGGACTTGAGACGTCGGTTTTCCTGCGTGGCATCTTCCAATTCGCCATCTACATCCTCGCGTTCTTGCTCATCGTCGCCTTTGTGACGTTCGTCGAGCAAAGCAAACGCAAAATCCCGGTCCAGCACGCCGGCAAAAGCGGCGCCGGCAAAAAGTATTCGCAAGCGAGTTTCTTGCCAATCAAGATTAACTCCGCTGGCGTGATTCCCGTCATCTTCGCCTCTTCGATCATGATGGCGCCTAGCGTCATCATCAGCTTCATTTCGGGAGCTAACACCAATGCCGAATGGCTAAAAGTGTTCTCAAGCAGCGAATTAGTGACGATGCCGTGGTTCAACGGCGGAACATGGCAATTTCCGTGGGGCCTAATTATTTATCTGGTGCTCACCGTATTGTTCACGTTCTTCTATTCCAATTTACAAATCAACCCGCAACGCATGGCGGAAAACTTCCAGAAGAACGGTTCCTACATCCCGGGCATTCGCCCTGGCAATGAAACCGAGCGTTATGTGAAGAAAGTCGTCAATCGCGTCACCGTCTTAGGAGCGATGGCGTTGGCGTTTATCGCCGCGCTGCCAATCGTGCTCGTCTTGCTACAAGTCGTGCCCGATCAATCCTTAGCGCTTGGCGGCACGGGCTTGATCATCGTCGTGGGCGTCGCCATCGAAATCAACAACCAAATCAACGGTTTGCTCGCCGGCAAGAGCTTCGACGAGGTGACCCAAGGCGGAGGTTTGCGTTAATGCTAAACATCATCTTAATGGGTCCGCCCGGCGCGGGCAAAGGCACGCAAGCCAAACGGATCATCGCTGATTACGATATCCCCCACATTTCCACCGGCGATATGTTCCGCGAAGCGATTAAAGCCGGCACCGAACTAGGCAAACTAGCCGCCAGTTACATCAACAAAGGTGATCTGGTCCCCGATGAAGTGACGATTGGTCTTGTCAAGGAACGGCTCAGCCAACCTGATTGCCAACGCGGATATCTGCTCGATGGTTTCCCCAGGACGCTCCCACAAGCGGAAGCGCTCCAAGGACTTGCCAAAGATATCGGACGTCCAGTCAACGCCGTGATCGACTTTACGGCCGAGCGTCGTGAACTAATTCGGCGCATCACCGGTCGGCGCGTTTGTACTGGCTGCGGAACGCCCTACCACGTCGATACCATGAAACCAAAGGTTGCTGGTGTCTGCGATGTATGCGGCGGCACCTTGATTCAGCGCAAAGACGACAATCTCGAGGCGCTGATCGTACGGCTTGACCACTACGAAAAGATGACGAAGCCCCTGATTGAATACTATGAGAACCTCGGATTGCTGCGCCGTGTCAACGGCCTGTTAGAAGCCGATATTCTCTATGTCGACATGAAGGCCATCTTCGCTGAGGTTGATAAGTAGTGATCATTACCAAATCGGCGCGGGAAATCGCCCTAATGCGCAGCGCTGGCGCGATTGTTGAAGAAGTGCTGGTCACGGTTGGAAAACATATCAAACCGGGTGTGACCACGAGCGAACTCGACGAACTCGCCGAAGCGATTATCCTCGGCCACGGAGCGACCCCCTCCTTCAAGGGTTATGGCGGCTTCCCCTACGCCATCTGCGCGTCGGTCAACGATACGCTGATTCACGGCTTCCCCAACAATAAGCCGCTGAGAGACGGCGATCTCGTGAAAATCGATGTCGGCGCCAACTACAAGGGGTATCATGGCGATGCCGCCCGCACGTTTATCGTCGGGAGTGGCAGTCCCCTAGCCCGCAAACTATTGGAAGTGACACGAACTAGCTTCTTCGAAGCACTCAAAGTCATTAAACCAGGTGCGTACCTAGGCGATATCAGCCATGCAATCCAAGTCTATGTCGAAAGCCGCGGCTTCAGCCTGCCGCGCGATTACACCGGACACGGGATTGGCCGCGACCTCCATGAGGATCCCGCCGTCCCCAACTACGGAATGGCCCACACCGGGCCACTGTTACGCCCCGGCATGACCTTGGCCATCGAGCCGATGGTTAACGCTGGACGCCATGAAACGAAAGTGCTCGCCGACGGCTGGACCGTCAAAACGGTCGATGGCAAACTGTGCGCGCACTACGAAAACACGATCGTGGTGACGGAGTCGGGTTACGACATCCTCACCTTGAGCAACCAGGAGGAGTTAAATGGCTAAACAAGACGTAATTGAAGTGGAAGCGACGGTTATCGAGACATTACCCAACACAACATTCAGGGTAAAACTCGAAAACGGTCACGTAATTCTGGCCCACGTTTCTGGTAAAATCCGCATGCATTACATCCGCATTTTACCAGGTGATCGAGTTACGGTACAAATTTCCCCCTATGATTTAACACGGGGCCGCATCACATTCAGGTATAAGTAATACCAAGGAGCAAATTATGAAAGTAAGAACATCTGTCAAACCGATTTGCGACAAGTGCAAAGTAATCAAACGCAAAGGTGTCGTCACCGTTATTTGCGAAAATCCCAAGCACAAGCAAAGACAAGGTTAATTAAAAGGAGAAACAAAACTATGGCACGTATTGTCGGCGTCGACATTCCCAATGAAAAACGCGTCGTGATTGCGCTTACCTACATCTTCGGCATCGGACTGACCACGTCCCAAAAGATTTTAGCCGAAGCTGGCGTAAGCCAAGACGTCCGCGTCAAAAATTTAAGCGATGACCAACTCGTGGCGATTCGCACCCAAGTCGCCAAATTCAAAGTCGAGGGCGACCTCCGTCGTGAGGTTGCGCTCAACATTAAACGACTCCAAGAAATCGGCTGCTACCGCGGCATCCGGCACCGTAAAGGTTTACCGGTTCGTGGCCAACGGACGCGTACTAACGCTCGGACTAGAAAAGGCCCACGTAAAACGATCGCGAACAAGAAAGCGGCCTCACAAGGTTAACGGAAGGAGCAAATATTTATGGCTACTAAATCAACCACCACGCGCAAAAAGAAAATCAAGCGCAGTTTTACCAAAGGTACGGCTCACATCCACGCGACCTTCAACAACACGATTATTACGATTACTGACGATTCGGGCAACGCCATCGCTTGGAGCACCCCTGGTGCCCTCGGCTACAAAGGCGCTCGTAAATCAACACCTTTCGCCGCTGGCATGGCCGCTGAGGCGTGCGCTAAAGTCGCGCTTGACCAAGGCATTAAAACCGTTGACGTTAACGTCAAGGGTCCCGGTCCCGGTCGCGAAGCCGCCGTCCGCAGTTTACAAGCAGCCGGCCTTCAAATTAATATGATTACGGACACGACACCCATTCCGCATAATGGTTGCCGCCCGCCCAAGAAACCACGTGGTTAAGAAAGTAGGAGGAACGAAAGATGAGTTTTATCGCCAAACAATTCGAGAAGCCGATCTTTACCAAGAAGCTGTTTGACAGCACCCACAACTATGGGCGCTTCGTGCTTGAACCACTCGAACGTGGTTTTGGCCTCACGCTCGGCAATGCTCTCCGGCGCGTTTTATTAAGCAGTTTGCCAGGCGCTTCGGTGTTTGCCGTTGAGGTCGAGGGCGCCCGTCATGAATTCTCGGCGCTTGATGGCGTCGTCGAAGACGTGACCTCAATCATTCTTAACCTGAAAGACTTAGTGCTTAAAATCGATGAAGAAGGCACGGAAATCAAGACGTTGGAACTCGATGTTGCCAGCGCCAAAACAGTAACCGCCGCCGACTTAGTCTTACCTTATGGCGTCAGTGTCATCAATCCATCACTCGTAATCGCCAACGTCGTCGAAGGTGGCCATCTCAAGATGCGCATCTATGCCCGTAACGGTCGTGGTTATGTCACGAGCGAAGGCAACAAAGCCAATCGCTACACGTCAAAATTAGGCACGATTGCCACCGACAGCAACTACTCGCCGGTGACCAAAGTCAGTTACACGATCGATCCGACTCGCGTCGGTCACGATTCGCGTTATGATAAACTGACGCTGGAAATTTGGACTAACGGCAGTCTCAAACCGCAGGAAGCACTCTCGCTTGCCTCGCGCATTTTGATTGCTCACTTTGAAGGATTCGTCGATCTCGAAGACGCGACTCATGATGTCAACATCATGAAAGAAGCGACCGAGCAAACCGAAGACAAATATTCGAACATGACGATCGTCGATCTTGACTTATCGGTCCGTTCGTACAACTGTCTGCGTCGCGCCGGTATCGAAACGGTCTATGAATTAACGCAAAAGACCGAAGAAGAAATGATGAAAGTTCGCAACCTTGGCAAAAAATCGCTAAAAGAAGTCAAAGAAAAGCTTCAGGCGATCGGCCTCGGTTTCCGCGAAAATTAATAGGAGATTACCATGGCAACACAAGGACGAAAAAACGTACACGGCAAAGGTGGCGTGCGCTTCAAGGCGCCCTACACTTCCGCCAAACATAAATCACAACTTCGCAATCTGGTGTCGACACTGATTGTCCAAGAAAAAGTCACGGTCACCAGTGGCATGGCCGCCGATTTAATCAAATTGTCGGATCGGCTCGTCACCTATGCGAAAAAAGGTGATTTGCATTCACGGCGATTGGCCGCTAGCATCGTGCGAAACTACATCGCCGACGAAAAGCAAGGCTTATTGGCACTTGATAAATTATTTGGCGAAATCGGTCCCCGTTATAAAGACCGCTCCGGTGGTTACACCAAGGCGCTACGGCTTGAAAACCGTCGTGGCGACAACGCACCGATTTATTTGGTCGCCTTCGTACAATAACGTAAAACGACCCTGCATTTGCAGGGTTTTTTTATTGGCAGTCATAATTGGCTGGGATGAAATCATCGATTTGTAGTATCATTAAACCATGATTAATAACATTGTATTCGATCTTGATGGGACGCTACTGGACACCATTAACGACATTGGCCGCGCTTTGAATGAAACGCTAGTGGCCTATCAATTGCCAAGTGTCACCATCGAAGAAGTGACCAATTTCATCGGCAATGGCACCGACTTGCTCATTAGTCGTGCCTTGAAAGGAAAGCGGTTGCCACAAGATGTTTACGCACGATTTAAGCAAGCATACTTGGATTTACAGCTTGTCTATCAACTGGAGCGAACCAAGCCATTCGAACATATTGACACCGTGCTCAAACATTTGGTGAGCATTGGCGTACGTCTGTTCGTTTTTTCTAACAAACCCCATGACTTTGCTCAACGATTAATCAATAGTCGCTTTCCGCAATTGTTCACTCAAGTTCTTGGTCAAAAGCCGGGCGTGGCACCCAAGCCCGATTTGAGCGAATACCAAAAAATGGCCTCGGAGTTTAACATCGTTGCTGACAACTCGCTATTCGTTGGTGATTCGATTGTCGACATAGACACCGGTCGTGCGATTGGAATGCGCGTGGCCGCGGTCAGTTGGGGATATGTACCCCGACAAAAGTTACTCGAAGGGCAACCTGATTTCATTATCGACGAGGCGCGTCAATTGCGCGATATCGTCTTAGCGATTAACAAGGTGCTGGTTTGACGATGGATGAACTGAAAACGCCAATGCGTTCGCGCGATTTGTCGCAACATCCGGTTGGTCAAGGGCCGATTGTTTATTGGATGAACCGCGATCAGCGTGTTGATGACAACCATGCGCTATTGACAGCGTTGACATTGGCAAGGAAACACCACCAAATTGTTCATATTCTTTTTGTGATTGCCCCTTCATTTGGGCATCTGTCACTCGATTTTGAGTCCCCGATTTATCGGTTCATGGGACTAGGTCTTAAATACATGGTGCGGCGCGCCAAGGCATTGAATCTTCATTTGACAATCCGACGGGGAGATCCACTCGTCGTTGTTCCCACATTTTTAGCCACAGTCAAAGCGGGCATGTTAATCACCGATTTCTCACCACTGAAACAGATGCGCTTTTGGCGTGAATCAGTGGCCGCTTCCATTAATGTGAAAACGATTGAAGTAGATGCCCACAATATCATTCCAGCATGGGTAACATCGGATAAACAAGAATGGGGTGCGTATACGATTCGACCTAAAATTCATAGATTATTGCCCTCATATTTATTGCCATTTCCAGATATTCCCGCTCAATCAAACGGAACCATTGACATTGAGGAATCGATTTTAGCTTGGCTCGAGCGACTACCAGACAATCACGACCCTGTGTTGGCGATGCGCGATTTCATCACGAAACGATTGCCAGATTATCATTTTCGCAACAATCCCAATCTCGATGCGACGTCGCGACTATCAGCGTGTTTGCATTTTGGCCAATTAAGCGCGCAGCGATTGGCGCTTGAAGTTCGCGCTAGCTCTCATCCGAGCGAGGAATTTCTTGAAGAAATGATTGTCAGGCGTGAACTAGCGGACAATTATTGCCTCTATAATCCCGATTATGATTCGCCTAAAGGATTTCCCGATTGGGCCCGTAAAACTTTGTTAAAACATCAATTGGATCGCCGTGAATATATCTACACTAACGAGCAATTCGAACAGGCGAAAACTCATGATCCGGTATGGAACGCGGCCCAATCGCAATTACTTCAAACGGGATACATGCACGGATACATGCGCATGTATTGGGCAAAAAAAATATTGGAATGGACCCCGAATGTCGAGACGGCATTCGCCATTGCGTTATCTTTAAACGACAAATATCAACTTGATGGGCGTGATCCCAATGGTTACACGGGCATTGCCTGGGCACTTGGTGGCGTTCATGACCGTCCCTGGGGCGAACGACCGGTGTTTGGCATGATTCGCTACATGAACATGGCGGGATTGAAACGGAAGTTTGGCATCGATGAATATATTGCTAAATGGCAAGAAGAAACGCGGCTTTTTTGACGATTTGTCAATAAAAAGTGCCATTTGTGATAAAGTATTATCACGTTGAGGTATGTGATGGATATTCGTCTATATAATAGTTGGTCGGGCAAAATCGAAACGCTGACTCCGATTGTCAAGGGTCATATCAGCATGTATGTATGCGGGCCGACCGTTTACGATTACGTCCACATTGGGAACTTGCGTCCCGTGGTTGTGTTTGACGTACTGCGGCGCTTGCTTGAATATCTCGGTTATCAAGTCACTTATGTCAGTAACTATACCGACATCGACGATAAAATCATCAACAAAGCTTTTGCCGAAGACCGCAGTGAACGGGAAATCGCCGATTTTTACATCGTCGCCTACGAAGATAACGTTAAGAAAATCAATTCTTTGCTACCAACGCATACTCCACGCGTCACTTCCTACATCAAACAAATCATCGCCTACATCCAAGCATTATTAGATAAAGGCGCCGCCTATGAAGTCGACGGCGAAGTATTTTTTAAAGTCGCTTCGATTCCGGAATACGCCCATTTGTCAAACATGAAACTTGATGAACTCGTGACTGGTGCTCGCGTTGAGCAAAGCCCTAAGAAAGCGTCTCCGCTTGATTTCGTGTTGTGGAAACAAACCGATAAAGGACTGACCTTCGATAGCCCCTGGGGCAAAGGGCGTCCTGGATGGCATACCGAGTGCGCCGTCATGATCGACACTTTGTTCCCTTCGAAAATTATCGACATTCACGGCGGGGGCTTTGATTTGAAGTTTCCTCATCACGATAACGAAATCGCCCAATCGATGGCTCAAAACGGCACGCGTTTAGCCAATATTTGGATGCACAACGGTTTCATCAACCTCAACGATGACAAAATGAGCAAGTCGACGGGAAATCTAATGCGGGCCAATGACGCCTTGTCACAGTTTGGCGGACCTGCGCTACGCTTGATGCTATTGTCAACACATTATCGGTTGCCGGTTAACCTCACCGATGCCTTTTTGGTAAACGCCAATGCCGAGATTGCCAAGCTTACCACCGCGATGAAACAATTGGCGGTTGTCCTGCAACTAGCCAATCGCGATATCGATGCCAAGCAACCTCTTTTAATCGAAGACTTCATTAAAGCACTGTGCGATGATTTGAACACCAGCAATGCTTTGACCTCCGTTTATGATTTAGTGAAAGACGCGAATCGTGACATTAGGAGCCAAAGCCCCGATTATGCCAAATTATCATCCCATTTCTTTACATTAAAGACGATGTTCAATATACTTGGCTTAGACATATCTTATCCGCGTTTAAATGACGATGACCGCGCGTTATACGACCGATATCTCGAGCTTAGAAAAGCCAAAGATTATCAGGGTTCCGACATCCTACGCGAACAACTGATTAAGCGCAACATACTCTAGAAAGGGATGATCATATGACATTATTTTCGGCACAAGTCGCACGACTAACAACTGCGACTCAAACAATCGATCAATACCTAATTGACTTACTCAACAATCTAGGCCCGTGGGGTAATATTTTACTCATTTTATTATCGTTACTTGTCGCCGCTATTTTGACGGGTATCATCGGTTATGAACGCGAATACCATGGTCATGCCGCCGGATTGCGCACACACATTCTCGTCGGTGTGGCTTCAGCGCTTGTCATGACGATTTCAATTTATGGATTCGGAACGGGATTCCCCGATCGCGACCCAGCCAGGTTGGCGGCGCAAGTCGTCAGCGGCATCGGTTTTCTTGGCGCCGGTACGATCATCCAAACCGGAACCGACATCAAAGGTTTGACGACGGCTACGACGTTGTGGCTCGTCATGGCGATTGGCCTAGCAGCCGGATCTGGACGATTCATCGTCGCCTTAATTGCCACAGTATTGTCCTTCATCACTCTAGTCGTGCTACGCAAAGTCGAACATTATGCTTCGCGCCGCGTCCCAAAAATTACGCTGGTGGTACCGACGGAAACGCCAATTTTAAAACAAATTCACTTTGTTGCCTCACGTCTTGGCGTGAGCGTCAAGGATTTCCAATCGCAAATCGTCAACATTGGCGGTAACACTTTCTTACGCGTCTCATTGCGCATCGCTTATATGTCAACGGCGACCTCGGCCGCCTTAATCGAGGAGCTTAAGACAACGATTAAACCGATTGAAATTCGGATATCGACCGAATATTGAAAAATCAACAAATGGGTCAAATTAGACCCATTTTTGAGACTCAGACATTGAAAAACGCGACACAATACATTTATGGTCGGAACGCCGTGGCCGAAGCATTGCTTGCCAAGCGGGTTCTTGAAGCATATGTATCGTCGGGCTTTTCCGATCGTCAATTGCTGCTTGAACTTGAAAACAACCACGTTCCGATTACGCGAAAGGAAACCGAATGGCTGACAACAACTGCTAAAGGCAACCACCAAGGCATCGTCGCGTTAGTGCGTGGTTATGGGTATGCTTCGCTCGAACTGATGATTGAAACCGACGCGAACAAAGACTTTCCGCTGTTGATCGTGCTCGATTCGATTGTCGATCCCCATAATTTCGGAGCGATTATCCGCAATGGCGAAGCATTCGGCGCAACGGGCGTTATCATTAGAAAAGACCGCGCCGTAGGGCTGACTTCCAGCGTTGTTAAAGTCGCTTCGGGAGCAATCGAACACATGATGATCGCCCAAGTCGTCAATCTCTCACAAACGCTAAGCAAGCTGCAACAACAGGGATATTGGATTGTCGCTTCCGCGCTTGAGGGCGCCATCGATTACCGCGATTTCGATTATAAACGAAAAATCGCTCTCGTGATTGGATCCGAAGGGACGGGGATCAGTCCGTTACTACGCAAACATAGTGATGTCGTTGTGAAAATCCCAATGATTGGACGCGTTAATTCCATCAATGCCTCGGCTGCCTGCGCCGTTTTGTTAGCCCACATTCAGTCAATGCGGTTTCCTCGTTAGGAGGAATCATGGTCAACTGCTATGCCAGCGATGACGAATTAGTTTTTTTAATCCGCCAAAACTGCGCGGAAGCGCGTCGAGCGCTTGAAGCGCGAATGCGCTCGAAACAGCATCGTACGATTCGTCGTTTGTTACGGGAAAATCGATGTTGCGGTCTCGAGTTCGATGATCTGAAAATCGTGGCGACGATGTCGCTATATAATGCCATCGACGCATATGATTGCCGTAAAGCGGTATTTGACGCTTATTACCATTTTTTGTTGGAACGTGATTTGGTCAATGAGATGAAAAAATACAATACGTTTAATCACACGCTGTTGAACACGGCATTTTCACTTGACGAACCATTCGACGACGGCGGCTCGCTTTATGATGTCATCGGCGTCAACGACGAACATATTGGGGCGTTGAACCCTCAAGACATATTATCGTTTGCTGAAGATGCCGCCTCGGGGTTAACTCCCAAACAAAAAGCGATGATTGGATACCGATTGCTCGGTTATTCGTACAGTGAAATCGGTCGCATCTTGAAAATGAATTATCGTATTGTATCACGGACACTGCACAAATTGGGTTTGATTGAGAAAATCAATCCCCACGATTGATTAAAACGCCATCGATTGTTTTTGATTGACTTACCAGTGATATTCGTGCTATATTTTTGTTCGCTAAAATGATTAAATTATAAGGTAACAATATGCGTGAAAAAATCATTTTAATATGCGCGGAGTGTCTCGCCCGCAACTATGAAACATCGCGGCGACGCGGCGTGTCCGAGGCGCGCTTCGAACTCAAGAAATATTGCCCGCGCTGCAACAAAGTCACGATTCACAAAGAAAGTCGTTAGGAGGTCGTATCCATGAACATCAAAAAATATTCATCCGAAGTCGTCCGTGAAGGCAAACGCGTCCGTTGGCCCAAACGCGACGTGCTTATTCCCTCAATCATCGTCGTCGTGTCCATCGCCGTGTTTGCGGCATTAGTACTCAGCCTCGAAGACTTACTCGTCGGCGAACTGCTCAAACAGTTACGCGATGCTTTTGAAGGACTGCGGTAAGGAGCGAATATGCCAAACGAATTAGTCGAAAAACAATGGTATATCGTCAGCGCCTATTCGAGCCATGAAAACAAAGTGGCTGACAATTTGCGGCGCCGCGTCGATTCGATGAATCTCCAAGATTATATTTTTAGAATTTTAGTCGTCGAACAAGAAGAAGCTGTTTTTAAAGACGGAATGCCGACCGGTAAAAAGAGAATGAAAAACTCCTATCCCGGTTATGTCTTCATCGAAATGATCATGACCGACGAGTCATGGTATATGGTTCGTAACACGCCGGGCGTTACCGGTTTCGTCGGATCATCGGGTGGCGGCACCAAGCCGATTCCCGTTCCTCCCGAACAAATGGAACCAATCTTGAAGCGGATGGGCATGGTCGATCAAGGGATGTACGACCGCTATGGCGTCGGCGACCTCGTCAAAGTCATTCATGGTCCGCTTGAAGGCACCGAAGGCACGATTCAGGCAATCGACAAAGAATCGGGCGTCGTCAAAGTTGAAACAATCTTCTTCGGACGGGCGACGTCAGTCGAAGTCGACTTCGGAGAAATCGAAAAAATCTAGTAAAAAAGGCCGAGCAATCGGCCTTTTGTTTTATTCTTCGCCTTGGAGGAAATCGCCGAACTCGCGTAGTTCGCGTCGTTTGCCAACCACGAATACAATATCACCGGATTCGATTAGGTCCGAAGCATGCGGAATCTTGGTCTCTTTTTTCTTGGTCAACAAGATCAAGTTGACGTTGTATTTATTGCGCGGATCGATTTCAACGATTGACTGCGATTTGAATTTATGCCCGACCGTGATTTTGACGACCGAGAAGTTATCGCTGAGCGAATAATAATCAAGGAAGTCTTCATCATCAAGCCGATTTGCCAAACCGATGCCGGCCAACCGTTGCGGCATGATGATTTCGGTCGCTCCGAGTTTTTTGATAATCGGTACATAATAATCATCATCGACGCGCACGACGATGTGCGGGATGTTCATGTTCGACAAGATGACGGTTGTCAAGATCGAAGCTTGAATGTTGTCGCCATAGGCGACGATGGCGTGGGTCACGTGATGGACGTCGAGTTCGCGCAGTGCCTTTTCATTAGTGGCATCGGCAACAAATGCCGTCGGAACGTGAATTGCCGCTTTGCGAACGCTTTCTTCTTCGCGGTCAATGGCAATGACATCGGCCCCAATACCCGCTAGTTCCATCGTGATGGCGAGGCCAAATTGGCCCAACCCAATCACTGCAAATGATTTCTTACTCATGAAATTACTCCTTTACCCAATCGGGATCGTCGCTTCGATATAGTCGAAGTGCGTCTGATCGGCTTTATTCATCGACTCGGACACGATGGCAAACATTGTCATCGGACCGGTACGACCCAATAGCATTAATAGGGCCAATATAATTTTACTACCATCGGTCAATAGTGGCGTCACCCCTTGCGAGAAACCGACGGTTCCGAAGGCTGAAAAAGCTTCAAACATAAACGCCGAAGCATCATAAGAACCTGGCGCGTAAAGTGGATTGGCGTCTTCCAAATGATTGATGGCGACGATGGCGCTAAATACGATGATGGCGGCGATGAAAGTCAATGACATCGCCTTAATGACGGTCGTGTTCGAAAATGAGCGTTTGAAGGCGTGAACCTTTTTACCTCGAATGTAAGAAATGATGGCCAAAGCGATGATGAAAGTCGTCGTTGTCTTGATGCCGCCACCGGTGGAAATCGGGTTGGCGCCAATGAACATCAAAATCATCAAAAAGAGACGTCCAGATAAAGAAATCGTGTTCATGTCAACGGTCGAAAGTCCGGCGGTACGTGATGATACGCTTTGAAAGATGGCTTCAACCACCGTGATGCTGGTCGTGTGATTAAGTTCAGTCAGGAACAAGGCGATGGCCCCGAATGGAATTAGAATCGCCGTCATCGTCAAGACGACTTTGGTATAGGCGCTCCAAGTGCGTAATGGCCGTCGTGACAATAAGTCGACCCAAACGAGGAATCCAAGTCCGCCGGAGATGATTAAAACGATGCTGGTGATGTTGACTAAAATGTTAGATGAATATGCTTGAAGGCTCGTCGAACCGAGCAAATCGAATCCGGCATTATTAAACGCCGATATCGATAAGAATGCCGATTGGAACAACCCTTCCCAAAAGCCAAAGCGGGGTACCATCACGAACATGAATGGAATCACGCCAAGAGCTTCGATGATAAGAGTGATGAATATGACTTTGCGGACGAAGTTAATGACGCCTTTCATCGAAGACAAATTAAGCGCTTCCTTGATTATGTAGCGATCGATGATGCCGATGCGACGTCCCGACAAGGTGACGATGAAAGTGAAAACGGTGATGAAACCAAGCCCGCCAATTGAAATGAGCACCATCAAGATGATTTCACCAAATCGCGATAATTGATCGACGACGCTTACAAATGGCGAAAGTCCGGTGACGCACACGGCGGATGCCGATAAAAATAGTGAATCGACGAAATTACCCCAGCGACCGTCGCCGTTAGAAATGGGAAGCGTAAACAAAAAGGTTCCTAGAAAAATCAAGCCGACGAAACTAAGAAACACAAGTAAATATGGAGATAATTTTAATTTTCTAATCAAAGGTAACCTCGAACTTTCGAAACTACGACACGATTATATTACTTCATTAGTAAGTTGTCTATGTTAATTTATGGTCGCAAAAGTCGAAATATGAATGTTTGTGCAATCTTAGGATAGAAAATCCTTGCCTTGAAAAATATACATAGTATAATACTTAACGCATAGGTTTTATTCTTGTTATAGAAAATCGCCCATGCGTTGCGTGGAAGGATGTGATTCGTCCTCTGACCACAGCACGGACTCAACACATAATTTAGGAGGTGTGTCACGTGAGTAAAAGAATCGCCAAAGTCGTTAAAATGGAATTGCCTGGCGGCGAAGCCAAACCAGGTCCAAAACTCGCATCTGCGGGTATCGTCATGCCAAAGTTTTGTACGGATTTCAACGCCAAAACCGCCGATCGTCGCGGTGAAGTCGTCCCCGTCATCATCACAGCCTATGAAGACAAATCATTTGATTTTGTCATCAAAACGGCGCCTGTCGCCGGTCTTTTGAGAAAGGCCGCCAACATCGAAAAGGGCGCTGGCAATCGCAAGAACGCTAAAGTTGGCACGATCACCACAGCGGCGCTGCGCAAAATCGCCGAATACAAAATGGTCGATCTTAACTGCTACGACATCGAGGACGCGATGAAAATCATCGAGGGCTCGGCGCGTAACATGGGCATTAAGGTCGAAGACTAGTCGCGTGGGAGGGAACCATCCCGTCATCACCACCAGAAAGGAAACAGCATATGAAACATGGCAAAAAGTATCAGGCGGCACTCGCGCTGATCGATAAAAACAAACTTTACACGTTTGAAGAGGCGATTCCCCTCGTCAAACAAACAAACATTACCAAATTCGACGCGACGATTGACTTATCGCTCAATCTCAACGTCGATCCCAAAAAAGCCGACCAACAAATCCGGGGCACGATGGTGCTTCCCCATGGCAACGGCAAAACCAAGCGCGTATTAGCCATCACCCAAAAAGTCGAAGAAGCTAAAGCGGCTGGCGCCGAATTCGCCGGTGGCAAAGAACTGCTCGAAAAGATCCAAAAAGAAAACTGGTTCGACTTCGACGTCATCGTGGCCACACCTGACATGATGGGTGAACTTGGCAAAATGGGTCGTGTCTTAGGTCCGAAAGGCTTGATGCCAAATCCAAAGACGGGCACCGTCGCCGTCGACATCGCCAAGGCGATTGCCGAAATCAAAGCAGGCAAAGTCGAGTATCGTCTCGACAAGGAAGGCAACATGCACGTATCTGTCGCCCGCGTCAGTTTCGATGACCAAAAGATCATCGACAACCTTAAAGCACTCACCAATACGATTATCAAGGCCCGGCCATCCGCGGTCAAAGGCGCCTTCATCCGTAATGCCGTCATCCACACGACCATGGGTCCGGCTATCAAAGTCACGTTCAACGGTCGCTAATTAATTCGTTTGATCGCATTCAATATGCCAAAGACAGCAACGGCGCAAGCTTAATCATGTTGCCGAGGTAATGAATCCCGTCTCCATGAAACTAGGGCCACTTGTGTGGCATTACTAATTGGATATTGAAGCCTCAATAAAAATCACAACAGGAGGTGTAAATAGTGAATCAAGCTATCTTGAAGCAAAAAGAAGCCGTCGTCGATGAAGTGATCGCGCTGGCCAAGGAAGCGAATGCTATCGTCGTGGTCGAATACCGCGGCATGAGCGTCGCCGACATCAGCACGCTGCGTCGCACGCTACGCGGTTTAAACGCAAAAATGGGCGTCTACAAGAACTCGATGGTCCGTCGCGCATCCGATGCGCTTAACTATCAAGGATTCGAAGCCCACTTAAGCGGTCCCAACGCGTTCGTATTTTGCCCCGATCCGATCGAAGGTTCGAAAGCCATCGTTAAGTTCGCGCGCAGAAACGGCATTCTGCAAGTCAAGGGCGGCGTCATTGAAGGTCGCGTCTTAGACGCTGATGGTATCAAAAACGTTGCCAACCTGCCAGGCAAACTCGGCTTAGTGTCGATGTTCCTGTCTTGTATCCAGTCACCCATTCGCTCGTTCGCCGCGACCGTGCAGGCCGTCGTCGACACCAAACAATCACCAGCCAATTAGGAGGAAACACATCATGGCAAAATTAACAATCCAAGAAATCATTGCCTCGCTTAAGGAAATGACCTTACTCGAACTCAATGACTTAGTCAAAGCAGTCGAAACGGAATTCGGTGTCACCGCCGCGGCCCCAGTCGCCGTTGCCGGACCGGCCGTTGAAGAAGAAGAATCCGCCCCGAAGGGACCAGTCGATGTCTCGCTGTTCCTAAAAGCCGTCGGACAATCGAAAGTCGCCGTCATCAAGGCGGTCCAAGCGATTACCGGCCTCGGACTCATGGATGCGAAGAAACTTGTCGACGGAGCCCCTGTCGCCATTAAAGAAAAAATTTCGCCCGTTGAAGCCGAAGAACACAAGAAAGCTCTTGTCGCGGCCGGAGCCGAAGTTGAGATTAAATAACCAAGCTTAATCGATACCTTAACCAAAACCTGTCTATATGGCGGGTTTTTGGGCTTTTATTAGGAGGTGACGCGTTTGGGTCATTATTTCGAAAATGATGCCGATTTACCGAGCAAACCGCATGAAATCGCGATTGAAATGCGCGGACAGGCGTTCACCTTCATCACCGATCGAGGCGTGTTTTCCAAAAACCACCTCGATGAAGGAAGTCGGATCTTAATCGAAACGCTATCCGAGCGCGAGCTCGGAAATAGCGTGCTCGATCTCGGATGCGGCTGGGGTCCCGTCGGGATCTTGCTGGCGCTTTATCAGCCTAACGCGCACGTAACGCTCGCCGACATTAACGCGCGGGCACTCGCACTCGCTAGGGCAAACGTCACCAAGCATCGGCTTCAAAAGCGGACGACCATCATCGAAAGCGATGGTTTCCAAGCAATCGAAACGATGTTTAACTCGATCGTCACCAATCCCCCAATCCGCGCTGGAAAAAGCGTCATCTACGGCTTCTATTTGGAAGCCAAGCGACACCTTAATAGCGGCGGCAGCCTCTATCTGGTCATTCGCAAGGCCCAAGGGGCCGCCTCGACGATGGCCTATCTAAAAACGATTTACCGCCACGTCACCATGGTTACTCGCAAACGCGGCTACCACGTCTATCAGGCTCACGACTAGCAACATTACAAAGGAGCGCATCTATGGAAAAAACAAACAAAACCTACCGTCTACTCGCTAACTCACGGCGCGACTACAGCAAAATCAGCGGCACCTTGCCCCTTCCCAACTTAGTGGAAGTGCAAACCGAATCGTATCGCTGGTTAATCGAAAAAGGACTTGACGAAGCGCTTAAAGACGTCTTCCCAATCCACAACTACGCCGAAAACCTCGAGCTCCAATATTTGAACTTCCGGTTTGATGAGCCCAGCTACACGTATCTTGAATGCAAAGAACGCGACATGACCTATTCCGCGCCACTGCGCGTTACCCTACGTTTGATTTTCAAAGAAACTTCCGTCATTAATGACGCTGAAGTGTTTCTTGGCGATTTCCCCTTAATGACCGATTCCGGCACCTTCATTATCAACGGTGTCGAAAAAGTCATCGTCAGTCAAATTCGCCGTTCTCCAGGTGCCTATTTATCGGAAACAATGGATAAAACGGGCAAACTGCTCCACAAAGCCGATTTGATTCCGATGCGCGGAACGTGGCTTGAATTCGAAAGCGACATTAAAAACGTCTTAACTGTGCGGATTGACCGGCAACGGAAAATGTACGCCACGATTTTCCTCAAAGCGATTGGTCTTGAAGATCCACAAATGATTCTCGATTTATTCGGCGACCGCGAAGCGCTTCGCAATACGCTAGAAAAAGACGCCGAAACAAAATCGATTACTGACGGCCTCGTCCAAATTTTCAACAAAATGAAACCGGGCGAACCGCGTACCCCAGAAGGCATCATTAGTTTCCTGTATCAAAAGTTCTTCGATCCGAAACGGTATAACCTCGGTGTCGCTGGACGTTATAAATACGCCAAGAAACTCGGCGTCTACAATCGACTCATCGGCATGATTTTGGCTGAGAACCTCGTTGGTTCTGACAAAAAGGTCCGCGTCAAAAAAGACACGCTGATGACCAAAGCGCTCGTCGATCAACTTCGCGAAGAACGCTTCTTTGAAAAAGGTGCGCATGAAATTTCGATTTCCGCGTTCGAACGCCTCGATCCTCACAACAAGGTCAACGTCGTGCGCGTTTATAACAACGACAAAAAAGAACTCATTTCGCCAATCGTCGGCACTGATTTGAACCTCGATTCGAATACAGTCACGATTCCCGACATGATTGCTACATTCAGCTGTTTCATGAATCTGATGGACGGCTTTGGACAAAAAGACGACATCGATCATTTGGGCAACCGCCGTATTCACTCCGTGGGCGAATTGATTCAAAATCGATTCCGCGTCGGTTTGTCGAAAATGGCCAAATCGATTCGCGAGAAAATGTCAATTTCCGACATTTCTAACGTGACCCCGCAAAGTCTTGTCAACATTAAACCGCTGACCTCGCAAATCAAGGAATTTTTCTCAACCGATCCGCTATCACAATTCATGGACCAAACGAATCCTTTGGCCGAATTGACGAATAAACGACGCATCTCGGCGTTAGGTTCCGGCGGCATCAAGCGCGATCGGGCTAGTTTCGATGTTCGTGACGTTCATTATTCGCATTATGGCCGCATTTGTCCGATTGAAACGCCAGAAGGACAAAACATCGGTTTAATTACCAACTTGGCGACTTATGCTAAGGTCGATCACTATGGTTTCATTGAAACGCCCTATCGCAAAGTCGATAAGGAAAACGGTCGCGTTTTAGACGAAACGGTGTATTTGTCGGCTGAACAAGAACGGCCCTACATTATCGCCCAAGCGACCGATCGCATCGACGATGATGGTTATTTCATGGATGAAACGGTTATTGCTCGTCGCGATGGCGACAACATCATGGCCGACATTCACGAAGTCGATTACGCCGACGTCTCGCCCAAGCAGGTCGTCTCCGTCGCTTCGGCTTGTATTCCATTTTTGGAAAACGATGATACGACGCGCGCTTTGATGGGCGCCAACATGCAACGGCAAGCCTTGCCGCTACTTCGTCCCTCGGCCCCGTTTGTCGGGACCGGCATCGAACACACGATTGCCCGTGACTCGGGACTTGCGGTCGTCGCCAAGCAACCGGGCGTTGTCAGTTACGTCGATTCCCGTAAAATCATCATTACTGAAGCCGAGGGCAACCATACTTATCGACTTCAAAAATTCAACCGCTCAAACCAAGGCACATGCATTAATCAAGTCGCCATCGTTAAAGCGGGTGATAACATCGAAAAAGGCCAAATCATCGCTGATGGTCCGGCCATGGACAAGGGCGAACTCGCGCTTGGACAAAACGTCACGATTGCCTTCATGACTTGGAACGGATACAACTATGAAGACGCCGTCATCATGTCGGAACGGCTCGTCAAAGACGACGTTTATACGTCAATCCACATTGAAGAACATACGCTCGAGTGTCGGGCGACCAAACTCGGTAACGAAGAAATTACCCGTGATGTCCCCAACATCAACGAGGATGCGAAAGCGTTCCTTGACGAACGAGGTATCATCGTCCCTGGCGCTGAGGTTAAAGAAAACGATATTCTCGTTGGCAAAGTGACGCCGAAAGGCCAAACCGAACCGACCTCGGAAGAAAAACTATTACGCGCTATTTTCTCCGAGAAAACAAAAGAAGGCAAAGACTCTTCGCTTCGCGTACCACATGGCGGCGCTGGCATCGTGCTTGACGTCAAAGTGTTTTCACGCAAGAAAGGCGACGAACTGCCGCCTGGAGTCAATGAAGTTGTCCGTGTCTATATCGTGCAAAAGCGCAAAATCAGTGAAGGCGACAAGATGTCGGGACGTCATGGTAACAAGGGCGTTATCTCGCGCATCTTACCAGCCGAAGACATGCCGTTTTTACCCGATGGCACGCCCGTTGACATCATGCTTAATCCGCTGGGCGTTCCCAGTCGGATGAACATCGGTCAGATTCTAGAAATCCACCTTGGCTTAGCCGCCCAAAGGCTTGGCCTTAAGTTAGCTTCACCCGTTTTCGACGGTATTTCCAACGACGAGATCTTACAACTTATGGATGAAGCCAAAGTCCCAGCCGACGGCAAGACGATTTTATTCGACGGCCGCACCGGCGAAGCGTTTGACGAACGCATTTCCGTCGGCGTCATGTACATGATCAAACTCGTGCACATGGTCGACGATAAACTGCACGCTCGGGCCACAGGTCCTTACTCACTGGTAACTCAGCAACCGCTTGGTGGCAAAGCCCAAAACGGCGGACAACGGTTCGGTGAGATGGAAGTGTGGGCGCTTGAAGCTTATGGCGCCGCGCACACGCTGCAAGAAATTTTGACGATTAAATCCGACGATCGCGTCGGTCGTCGTAAGACATATGAAGCGATCATCAAAGGACGTGACATTCCGCGACCGGGCATTCCCGAATCATTCAAGGTATTGACTAAGGAATTGCAATCGCTCGCGATTGACGTGCGCATGTACGATCAAAACGAACAGGAACTCGACATGGAGGCGCTCGCCAAAGAAGCGCTCGCCGAAGAACGAAAAATCAACTCATCGATTCGCGCGATGACGAGCGAAGTCGTCGTTGACTTAAGCGAAAACTCGATGGTCGAAGAAAGTTTCGACGATAAATAAGGGAGGCATACACATGTTTGACATTAATCGAATTAGCAAAATCAAAGTCGGCCTGGCCTCACCCGAAGCGATCAGAAGCTGGTCCTATGGCGAAGTCTTAAAACCGGAAACCATCAACTATCGAAGCCAAAAGCCGGAAATGCAAGGTCTTTTCTGTGAAAAGATTTTCGGTCCGAGCAAAGACT
>Ga0116195_1000293_pt1 | contig 48417 bp, 32 predicted proteins | sample AD_SCU002_MetaG_FD_89881 | JGI IMG/M metagenome (GOLD analysis project Ga0116195, IMG submission 89881) | Active sludge microbial communities of municipal wastewater-treating anaerobic digesters from China - AD_SCU002_MetaG | ecosystem: Engineered > Bioreactor > Anaerobic > Digestate | place...
AATGATGATTATTGGAAAGAAAAATTGGTAGAATATAATCTTGAAGAAACTATCGGACCGGTGAATCTAAAAATACCTGTACAAATTATATCTGCTGAGAAGAAAATAATTGCATATCAGCTTACTGTTATAGTAAATGGAAATAAGATAATTTTAGTCATTGATTTTGATTATGATAAGATTATAAATGCTATAACGATTAATAGTCTGTTTTTGGAAACAGGGTACATTGTCCTTGATAATAGTAATAATGTAGTTTACTATACAGCTCCTGGCAATTTAAAGGAGAACAGATTTGAAAATGCTGTATATAATAATGATATTACTCACAACATCAATACTATATATAATAACAAAGAGTACTTTATTTGTGAAAGCAACATTAATTTATTTGGCTATAAGGTTTTAGCCGTAACTCCTGTTAGGGCTTTTGATAAGTACCTATCCAATATACTTATTATTCTGGTTTCCTCTTGTTTTGTATTTGCTATTACGAGTCTAGTACTTGTTATGTTATTCACTAATTCCATATATAGGCCTGTAAATAAGATAAGTGAATTTGTTGCAGGCAACATAGGGGATAAACTTGCACACAAGCGTGATGATACAGAGTTTGATATGATAAGAGCGGGCATAGAATATTTAGTTGAACAAAGCAATAGCTACAAGGATAATATGTTGCGAGTTGCAGAGGAATTTGTAAAAACATCAGTAATCAACGCTATTAACACAGGAGCACCAATGAATCAAATGATGTTTGAAATTCTCTTTGGGACCCAAATTAAAAATGAAGTTATTTCAATCAAACCGGAACACAGCAAAAAATATTTTTGCTGTGTTACCATTATTTTCAGGTTCGCACATAGCTTTCTTGAAAGGTCTGAGGAGGGTAATGTAGCCTATATATTCAGATCCTTGAAAACAATAATTTCTTCAATATTTAATGAGTATATGCATTGTACCGTTATTGAATATGAACAGGGTAAGTTTATATGCGTTATTGGCTCATTTGATGAAGATATTAATTCAAAGGTCAAAAATGCAGCAAAAAGGATGGAGGAATCCTTCTTATTTAATTCTGAATACTATAACTTTTTTATTGGGGTAGGGGGTACAAGTTCAGATATATGTCAAATTAAGCAATCCTATATTGAAGCAGCTACTGCTCTTGTAAAAGCCCATACTTCATCAGGTGAAAGAATAGTTTATATTGGAGAGGGCAAAACTTCTGATTCAATAGATTTGAGCAGGGAGGATGAATTAAAAATCGGGCAGCTTTTACAATCGTGTGAATTAGATCCATTAATGAATATAATTGAGGAACTTACAAAGAGAAATATGTCCAATTTTCTTGCTCATGATAAGATGCTGCTTTTCTTTACCCGGCTTATAGAAATCGGATGCTCATTTATGGAGAATATGAATTATGATTGTGAGGATTATTTAAGCATATTTGCCGACAAAATAAGGGGCAGGATAGAATTAGTTGAACCAGATTACTCTGATAAGATAATATTTGTGATGGATTTTTATGGAATAGTTATTGAAAAACATAAGAAGGAACTTAATAGAAGCATTAGCAATTTGGTTGAGAATGTAAAAAATTATATAAGTAAGAACTATTTTAAAAATATTAGCCTTGAAAGTACAGCTATACAATTTAATGTTTCGCCCAAATATCTATCAAGGTGCTTTAAAGAGCAGCAAGATATTAACTTTACTGATTTTCTAAATTATGCGCGCATTAAAAACGCAGAAAGACTTTTAAAAGAGACAGACATGAAAATACATGAAGTGGCGGAAGCTGTTGGTTTGCCAAGTAAAACAACTTTTGTAAGGTTGTTCAAAAAATACACATCACTGGTACCAAGAGATTATAAACGTTATTTAGAGGTCAAGTGAACCTCTTGATATAGAATACAGACATATTTGAAGGAGGCAGGAGAATGAACAGAAAATACATGGATATTGTTGACGGTGTATGGCCTACAATGATTACACCCTACACCCATGACAATAAGGTGGATTATAAGGGACTTGAAGAATTAATAACATGGTATAAGAAAAAAGGTGTTGATGGTCTTTTTGCGGTTTGTCAATCTAGTGAGATGTTTTTCCTCTCTCTTGAGGAAAGGGTGGAAATTGCTGGATTTGTCAAGGAAAAGGCAGGGAGGGATTTTCCTGTTATTGCTTCAGGGCATGTATCCGACAGTATAGAAGATCAAATAAAGGAAATAAAGGCAATATCTGCAACAGGTATTGATGCTTTTGTTGTAGTAAGCAACCGTTTCGCAGGTCAAAATGAAAGTGATGATATTTGGAGAATAAATGCAGAAAAGGTGCTTTGTGCAGTGCCGGACATCCCTTTCGGTATCTATGAATGCCCCTACCCTTATAAAAGATTAATTTCGCCAGAGCTTTTAAAATGGTGTGCAGATACGGGAAGATTCTTCTTCCTTAAAGATACCTGCTGTAATTTAGAGCAATTAAAAGCTAAAGTGGAAGCAGTAAGAGGAAGCCAACTTAAAATATTTAATGCAAATTCAGCTACATTACTGGATTCAATGAAATTCGGCATATCTGGTTTTAGTGGTGTAATGGCCAACTTCCACCCTGATATTTATGTTGAGATAACCCGCCAATGGAAATCCAACCCTGAAAAAACACAAATTTTGAGCGATTATGCAGGATTTTCTTCTTTAGCAGAGTTGCAGTATTACTCAATGAATGCAAAATATTTCCTGCAATTAGAAGGCCTTAATATAGGACTTCATTCTAGAAGCAAAAGCCTGGAAGCATTTACAGGGGATAAACGTTTGCAGATAGAGCAATTTTTCAGGTTCAATAAACTTATAGAAAATAAATACCTGTGAAGGTAAATGTATGAGTTTCAAAATAACAATCAGCGAACATGTTTTTGAACCAGAAAAATATTTTCCATAACTGTGTTATAGCCTGCATGGGAGAAATCCTATGGAGGCTTTTGTTATGCAGGATTAACGCTAAATACAGAGTCCTTAAATCTAAAATTTAGGATGTGTGCCCAAGTACTGGGTGCATATTTTATTTTTGAAGAAATTATTGGAAGAAGCATTAGTGGAGGCTCTAAGTACTCTTATTAATTGTAATAATTATGAAAATAGTTTATAATTAAAATCAGTTTTAATTTTGATTTTGCAGGAGGTAAATAATGAAAAGTTACAGGAAAGAATTATTTTTTGATATCAAAAAGAGACGTGAATTTGTAAATATAACACCCCAAGTGCAGCAATGTCTGAGGGAAAGCGGCATCAAAGAAGGTTTACTCTTGTGTAATGCAATGCATATTACCTCAAGCGTATTTATAAATGATGATGAAAGCGGACTTCACAGGGATTTTGAAAGATTCCTTGAAAAATTAGCACCTGAAAAACCCTATAGCCAATACGATCATAATGGTTATGAAGACAATGCTGATGCCCATTTAAAAAGAACTATAATGGGACGGGAAGTTGTAGTTGCAATAACTGAAGGTAAGCTGGATTTTGGACCCTGGGAGCAGATTTTTTACGGTGAATTTGATGGGAATAGAAGGAAAAGAGTTCTGGTTAAAATTATTGGGGAGTAAAAGGAGGTATCTTGGGAGTGACGAGGGAACTTATCCGAATGATAAGAGGATGATTACCTAGGAGAAATAATGAGCTGTCAGGTAATAATGGCCTATTGTAGAATGACAAGGGGAGTGTGGTATGACCTTTACAAAGAAGCATTACAAAGCAGAGGCTGTAAAGAATTCAGACAAGCAAAAGAAAATAAGCTTCATAAGAAAATATATAAAAAACTACTGGGTACCATTTTTATTAGCCATAGTTTTTTTAGCACTGGAAGCATTTTGTGATTTAATGCAACCCACTATAATGTCTAAAATAATTGATATTGGTGTAGCAGGAAAAAATGTGAAATATGTAATTTCCGGTGGCGGGCTGATGCTTGCTGTTACTGCACTGGGTGCTATTGCAGCAATTATTCGCAATATTGTTTCCAGCAATGTATCTCAAAAATTCGGATGTGAGTTGAGAGCAGATCTTTTTAAGAAAATACAAACTTTCTCTTTTGATAATATAGACAAGTTTGAACCTGCTTCACTTATTACAAGGCTTACAAATGATGTAACTCAGGTTCAGCACTTTGTACATGGCACCATGAGAATATTCGTAAAAGCTCCTATTCTTTGCATTGGGAGCTTTATTATGGCTTGGATGCTTAACCCGCGTATGACTGTTGTTTTGCTGGTTGTAGTCCCTATCATCACTTTTCTTATAATAATGAGTGCAAAAATCGGATACCCATTTTTTGCAAAAGTACAGAAGGCAATCGATGATGTAAATGCCGTTACAAGAGAGTATTTATCCGGTGTAAGGGTGGTAAAGGCCTTTAATAGGTTTGATTATGAAAAAGAACGGTTTGAGAGTTCCAATCGTAAACTTACATCATTAACAACGACCACAATGCGAATAATGACAGTTTTCAGCCCTGGCATGTCGTTGGCAGTAAACCTGGGAATAGCTGCTGTCCTTTGGATGGGAGGCATATGGGTTAATTATGGTCAAATGAACGTTGGTAAAATTATTGCTTTTATTAACTACATGACGCAGCTGCTGCATTCCTTAATGATGATATCATTTGTATTTAATATGTTTGTAAGATCAAGGGCTTCCACTGCACGTATAAAAGAAGTATTCGCACAGGAAAACACCATACCTGAACCGGTTAATGTTTATGGAGTAGATGATAAATATACGGGCATTGCCGATGAAGATAATGCAAATGCAGGTAATGCAAGTGTAGATAATGCAAATGTAGATAATGTATATCCGGATATCGGGGATATGAAAAATGAAGTAATCCATGAAAATGCAACTACATCCCCAAAAAAAGCAAAAGTAGAATTTGAGGATGTGTCTTTTTTATATGCCGGTGCATCAGGGGAGCCTGTTATTAAAAATGTATCTTTTACCTGCATGCCAGGAGAGACTGTAGGAATTATTGGTTCTACAGGTTCAGGGAAAACAACTCTGGTGAATCTTATTCCCAGATTTTATGATGTTACATACGGTTCGGTGAAAATTGATGGTGTAGATGTAAGGGATATTCCAACTAAGAAGTTACGCCATATGATTTCCATAGTACCTCAAAAAACTATACTATTCACGGGAACAATTATTGACAACATAAAATGGGGAAAAGATTATGCAACTTTTGGGGAGATTGAAGAAGCAGCTTCAGCAGCCCAGGCACATAATTTTATTTCGGCATTTCCCGAGGGATATGATACTCTATTGGGGCAGGGAGGGGTTAATTTATCGGGAGGTCAGAAGCAGCGTGTTTCCATTGCACGTGCGTTGGTAAAAAAACCTCAAATACTAATATTGGATGATTGTACCAGCGCTGTTGATGTAGCGACAGAAGCTGCTATAAGGAAAGCATTGAAAGAGCGTTCAGAAAGTATGTCATGTACTGTATTTATTATAGCACAGAGAATCACTTCAGTAATGAGAGCCGACAAGATACTCGTGCTTGAAGATGGCGCTCTTGCAGGTATTGGTACTCATGATGAATTATTGAAAACCTGCAGTGTATATCATGATATCTATCACTCTCAGATGGGCGAAGATGCTGTAAGTTAAGGGGGCTATTTATGACACAGTTTAATAACAGAAGTAAGGTTAATAATTGGGGAAATTCAGATATAGTACATTCAAGAACTCAACAGTCGGGAATAATGCACCAGGCCGGAGCTCAAAATTCAGGAATGCAACAGGTCAGGTCACAAAAAACAGAGGCTCAGCAGTCAGGCATGCAAAGACCTGGGACAGGCGGAACGGGAGGCATTCAAGGAAGACCGGGAATGTCCGGAATGGGCGGGATGCCTGGAAGACCTGGTGGAGGCTTTAGAGGACCACGAGGCATGATGCCGGTTGAGAAAGCTAAAGATGTCAAAGGTACAATTTCCAAACTATGGGGGCTAATACGAAAAGAATATGGACTACTTCTGATTGTGCTTATGTTAATAATCAGTGCCTCATTAATTAGCTTGAGAGGCCCTTATTTGGTAGGTAAATCCATAGATGCCATGCGGCTGGGGAAAGATGCAGTGGATTTTGATATTTTAAAGATAATGGTTACGGCATTTATAGTAGTATATATAACTGATGCAGTTATCGTGTTCATTCAAGGCTGGATTATGGCGGGGGTTTCACAGCGTATAGTCCTCAAGCTTCGTACAGCGCTTTTTGCAAAACTTCAGAAACTACCGTTAAAGTTCTTCGATTCACATCCTCACGGTGAATTGATGAGCAGGTTAACAAATGATATAGATAATGTAAGCAGTACCATATCGCAATCAACTATACAATTAATGACAAGTGTCATAACAATAACCGGTTCACTTGTAATGATGATTAGATTGAGTCCCTTGCTTACCCTGGTAAGTCTTATTACTGTGCCTCTTGTGTTTATTCTAACCCGTACTATTGCCAGAAAAACAAAAAATTTTTTCAAACAACAGCAAGTAATGCTTGGAAAGCTGAATGGGCACATTGAAGAAACAATTTCCGGCTTTCAAGTGGTTAAAGCTTTTAACTATGAAGAAAAGTCAATTCAGGAGTTTGAAAGGCTTAACACTACACTGCGTGAGTCCAGTATAAAAGCTCAGATTTGGTCGGGTTTTATTATGCCTCTTATGAATGTAATAAATAATTTGGGTTTTACCGCCATAGCAGGATTTGGGGGAATGCTGGCAGTAAAGGACCAAATAACTATAGGGGTAATAGCAAGTTTCTTAAGTTATTCAAGGCAATTTACGCGACCGCTTAACGAAATTGCAAATACTTTTAATACCCTTCAATCAGCAATAGCAAGTGCAGAGAGGGTTTTTGAAGTACTTGGAGAAGAAGAAGAGCCTTCAGATATTCCCGGGGCTTTAGATATTAATGAACCTGAAGGACAAGTTATATTTAACGATGTATCTTTTGGTTACCGCCAGGATGTACCCATACTAAAAAATATTAGCTTTAGAGCAGAGAAGGGAAGTAGAATTGCCTTTGTTGGGCCTACTGGTGCAGGAAAAACAACCATTGTAAATCTATTGGTGCGTTTTTATGATATCCTGGAAGGGGAAATTCTTGTTGACGGTAAGGACATCCGTGAATATAAAAAGGAAAGCCTTATGAAATACTTTAGTGTTGTGCTTCAAGATACATACCTGTTTTCGGGAACAATAAGAGAAAATATCAGGTATGGGCGCCTTGATGCTACCAATGAAGAAGTGGAGGATGCTGCAAAAATGTCCAATGCTGATGCTTTTATAAAGCGTCTTCCTGATGGATATGAAACAGTATTGTCTGAGAGCGGGGGAAACTTAAGTCAAGGACAGAGGCAGCTTCTGGCAATAGCCAGGGCATTTTTGGCCAGACCAACTATCTTGATTTTGGATGAGGCTACAAGCAGTGTTGATACACGTACTGAATTACATATTCAGGAAGCTTTGCTAAAATTAATGGAAGGATGCACAAGTTTTATTATTGCCCATAGATTAAGCACTATCCGTAATGCCGATACTATTATTGTAATAAATGATGGGCAGATCCTTGAGAGAGGGACTCATGAAGAACTGATAGAAATGGGGGGCTTCTACAGCGAACTATATTTCAGCCAATTTATGGGGATGGAAACAGCTCAAGGATCATAATTGTATATTGGATAGGTTAGAATTTTGTAAAAGAAATCAGGATAGGCTAAGATAAAACAAAAAATGGGAAGGGATATCCATAATGTTGCTTCATGGAAATTTTATACATAGTGAATTTAAAGATAATGAGCCTGGAATCTTTATATTTTGGGGAGAGAATGGGAATACCTTATATAAGAGACGGGGAAAAATCCCGGCAAATGCATTTCCAATATATCCAGGACTGGTCAGGACAGATGAAATTTTCCAATTCCTTGGACAGGAAAAGGATGAGAAGGAGACCTTGGTTAAGAATACTTCTATTGGAGTGCTGAGACATGAATCATATGAAATTGATGGTTCGAACGACTCAAATGGCTCTAGCGGTTCGAATAATTCCAATGGTTTCAATGGATCAGATGACTTGAATGGCTCTATCAGTTCGAATGGCTTGATTGGTTCTATTATTCCTTATGAAATAAAAGGCGTTTCATACTCCCCCTGGGCTACATTAAATATTTTATTAACAATTGAAGATAAAGCATCGAAGGAAGCGGAACTGGATTTGGCTCCGGAAATAATTTACTGGGCTCAGTGTGCAAAATTTGCTGCTGAATTAATTGTAAAACACAGATATTATCCTAAAATGGGAATAAATCAACAAGGTTCACTTTATTCATGCTGGAGTATGCTTGCAGATCGAAATGAAGATAGAGAACGAATAAATATTTTGAGCAAAGGGATGCCACCTTCCTGCAAGGCAGTTTTTCTTTTATCAGAATGGAAGAATGCAGCAGATGGGAAATTAGAGAAATATAGGTTTTCAGGGCCCAATAAAATCCTTGAAGTATTTATAAATTGGATAATTGATTATATTGCCAGAAGTGTCATATTTGATAATAATGGCATCCAATTATATACCAGCTTAAAATCCGATGAAGAGAGGGCGTGGGTAAGGTCTATAGGAGATGATAAACCTGATCTTGTGCTTGAGGGTGGCAGAAAAAAGCAGGAACCTATATATGATATCTATAAAACATGGGAGGCTTCTCTCAAAACATCCTTAATAGAACAACCCTTTAGAACATGTTTCCGAATAACTCCTCCTGAAGGAAGGGAAAAAGTCTGGAAATTGGATTACTTTCTACAGGCAAGGGATGATCAGAGTCTTTTAGTACCTGCCGAGGAAATCTGGAGGAAAGCAGGAGGTGCAGCTACTTTTTTGCAAAGAAATTTTGGCAATCCTCAGGAAAGGCTTCTTGAGGATTTAAGCATTGCCTCCAGAGCTTTTGAACCGATTCTTAAGAGCCTTTATTCAGCTAAGCCTTCAGGATGTACGCTTTCTACAGAACAGGCATACAATTTTTTCAGGGAGGGTGCAGTGCTTCTTGAGGAAAGTGGATTTGGAATAATTGCTCCTTCATGGTGGAAAAAACCTGTCAATATATCACTGAGGCTTAAAGTCGGGATTCAGGGCAAATCTCAGGGTGCAGTATCAAAAGGTGTGCTGAACCTCAATACGCTTCTTGAATATGACTGGAAAGCAGCAATAGGAGATGTAGTATTAAGTGAAGAAGATTTTATAAAGCTTTCCAAGCTTAAAGTACCACTTGTAAGGGTGAGGGGTGAATGGGTTCAGCTTGACCGTGACCAGATAGAAAAACTTGAAGAAATTTGGAAACGAAAAGGACAGGAAGATGCTAAAAGACTTGGCGATATTTTGAGGATGGGGCTTGGTAATGAAGAATTAGCAGATGGAATTCCGGTTGAAAGTATTGTTGGTGATACAGAATTGGCTGATTTTATGCAAAAACTTTCAAGCCAGGACAAGCTTAAAGAAATACCCTCACCAGAGGGGCTGCATGGAAACTTAAGGCCATACCAGAAAAGAGGTTTTTCCTGGCTTGCATTTTTAAGAGAAAGAGGAATAGGAGCATGCCTTGCTGATGATATGGGCCTTGGAAAGACAGTGCAGTTGATTTCTCTTGCTCTTTTTGAGCGGCAGGAAAAAATGACGGACAGGCCTACTCTTTTAATATGTCCTACTTCTGTAGCAGGAAACTGGATAAAGGAGCTTGAGAAATTTGCACCTGGTATGAAGGTTATGCTGCACCATGGACATGGAAGGAGAAGCGGCAGCAGTTTTACTGAAGAAGCATCACGCCATGATATGGTAATAAGCACATATTCCCTTGCACATAGGGACGAGGAGGAGTTCAAGAGCGTAAATTGGGCAGGTGTAGTTTTGGATGAGGCTCAGAACATAAAAAATCCGGGCTCCAAGCAGACAATGGCGGTAAAGAGGTTAAAGGGGGACTACCGTATTGCATTAACAGGGACACCGGTGGAAAACCGGCTTTCGGAACTATGGTCCATAATGGATTTTTTAAACCCCGGATATCTAGGTAGCAATGCTTATTTTAGAACGCATTATGCTGTACCTGTTGAAAAAGACCGTAATGTGGAAAAAAGCAAAAAGCTAAAGTCTATTATCGCTCCGTTTGTTCTGAGAAGATTGAAAACAGATCCGAATATTATCAAGGATTTGCCTGAAAAGATTGAAACCAAAGTATATTGCGGATTAACAAAAGAGCAGGCAACGCTTTATGAGGCTGTGGTGCAGGATATGCTTGAGAAAATTGAGGAATCGGATGGCATTGAGAGAAAAGGAATGGTTCTTGCAGCACTTTCAAAACTTAAGCAAATTTGCAATCATCCAGTACAGTTTTTAAAGGATGGAAGCAATATAGAAGGAAGATCCGGTAAACTTGAGAGACTTTTCGGCATACTTGAGGAAATACTTGCAGAAGGAGATAAAGTTCTTGTGTTTACCCAGTTCGCCGAGATGGGTCAAATACTTAAGAATGTTGTTAAAAAACAGTTTAAGACAGATGCGTATTTTTTACATGGAGGTGTACCCAGAAAAACAAGGGAGAAAATGATTGAATCTTTCCAGGATGATGAAAAATCCCCTCAGATTTTTATATTATCTCTAAAAGCGGGAGGAGTAGGACTGAATCTTACCAGAGCAAGCCATGTTGTACACTTTGACCGGTGGTGGAACCCTGCTGTAGAAAATCAGGCCACTGACAGAGCTTTCCGTATTGGGCAAAAAAAGAATGTGCAGGTGCACAAATTTATATGCTCCGGTACTCTTGAAGAGCGTATTGATAAAATGCTTGAAGAAAAGAAAGAATTGGCGGAAAGTATTGTAGAGACAGGTGAAGAGTGGCTGACCGAAATGAGTGCAAAGGAACTGGGCGAGTTAATGAGGTTGAATTATAATGATGTGCTGGTGGATGAGGACTAAACAGCAGTAACTGAACTACAATACAATTCTACGCAATTCCGGTGGTGGATTACGTAATTTTGGTAGTGGCAGGTGCAAAGGAGGAGAGTAATTATGGGAAGAGGTAAAAAAGATGAATTCGGAAGCAGCTGGTGGGCACAGAAATGGAATGATGCATTGGCCAGTTATGGGTGGAGCAACAGATTGCAAAGAGGACGTTCCTATGCAAGAACCGGCCATGTATTAGAAGTTAATCTGAAACCCGGGCTGGTAACGGCAAAAGTACAGGGAAGCAGACCAAGACCATATAATGTAAAAATACAAATAGATAAACTTACACCGTCAGAATGGGAAAATGTAATTGGCAGGATGTCCAAAAAAGCTATATTTTCTGCCAAACTACTAACCGGCGAAATGCCTGAAAACATAGATGAAGCTTTTGCTTCAGCTGGGACACCGCTTTTCCCTACATCTTCCGAGAGCATTAATACCAGATGTTCATGCCCGGATTATGCAAATCCCTGCAAACATATCGCTGCAGTGTATTATGTGATTGGTCAGGAATTTGACAGAGATCCTTTTATGATATTCCGCCTTAGGGGGATGGAGAAGGATGAATTGATGGAAGCTTTAAGAAAAGCCAGGGGCGGAGATGTGGGGGTTGAGGATGCCAATGAAGATAATATAGATGATTCCATAGGTATTGAAGAGCTGCAGGAGGAAATGCAGGGCTTTAAAGGTCTTGATGATGCAGTTTTTAACATGGCTTTTTCATTTACTCCTCCCAAAGTACCCTATAGTGTAGTAAAACGCCTGGGGACACTTCCTCTTTTTAAAGAAAAAGAGGACTTTGAAAGATTGATGGCTTTGTATTATGATGGAGCTGCGCAGAGAGTAGGCAAGTTGCTGGATGAAAGATAGGATGGCAGGGTGGCAGGAACATGATTTTGTGAATTTGCTGATAAAATGATAAAATATAAATGGTTATTATGATAAAATATAAATGATAATGAACACGTAGTTAAGTATACTTCATTATTATTTTAAGGATTGTGATACTTATGATTCCTTATTACGAAGAGATTGAAAATATAAAAAATCAGATATTAAGCAAATATAACCCTAAAGATATTATACTGTTTGGCTCTTGCGCAAAAGGGAGAGTATCCCGTACGAGTGATATAGATATCTGCGTAATTTTAGATACTACTGATAAGCGGCAAATTGTCAGGGAAATGCTAGTTGATATTGAATCAGATGCCGATTTGGATATAGTAGTTTACACACCTGATGAATGGGAGAAATATAAATATGATAAGGCTAAATTTGCAAATATAATTAATAGGACAGGAGTGAGTATTATTGGTTGATAGCACCAAGTGTAATGAATGGTTTGTTATGGCTCAAAAGGATATTAAAGGAGCCAAAATTTTGTTTGAAAATGATGCAGATAATGAGATTGTGTGTTTTCATTGCCAGCAGGCTGTTGACAAATATTTAAAAGGATACCTTATATATATTACTGGTGAATTACAAGAAGGGCATAGTCTTGTAAAACTTTGCAAAAAAATAATGAAGTATGACAAAACATTTGGAGAGTTTTTAAAGGACATGGCTTTTATTAATACCTTTTATATTGAGACTAGATATCCAGCAGCTGACCCGCTTATTGTAACAAAAGAAGATACTGAAGAGTGTTTTAAAATAACTCAAAATGTGATCTCAAAGATAAATAGCTTAATAAGTTGAATACCAAGCAATGCAAATATAGATAGTACTGCTGATTATAATAAAAACGATATAGAAAGCAATAAGAGTACCAGGAGATATAATATGGGGAATAAAAATGTAGATAAAGGCAAAATATATAAAACATTTGAAAAGGATCTTTATGCTCCTGTACGAAGCTACTTAATGCAGCAGGGCTGGGATGTAAAAGGTGAAGTAAAATATTGTGATGTAGCGGCTGTTAAAGATGACGTTTTTCTTGTGGTAGAGATGAAAACCAGTCTTAATCTTGATGTTATACTGCAGGCTGCCATTAGACAGAGAACAGCTGATATCGTGTATATTGCAGTACCCAAAAACAGCAGAATCCTTTTCACAAAACGATGGAAAAATATCTTATACCTTCTTAGAAGACTTGAAGTAGGTCTTTTGCTTGTTGATTTAAAATTTCAATCTTTTGCGGATGAGAAAGTACAGCATAATGAGGCGGGAGTTAGCAAGGCAAGGGTTGAGGAAGCGTTAAAGCCGGAGCCTTTTAACAGGAATATGAGCCGCAAATCATCTGGCAAAAAGAGGGATTTGATATTAAAAGAGTTTGGCGCCCGCTATGGTGATTATAATACCGGAGGAGTTACAGGCGAAAAGCTGGTTACGGCGTATAGAGAGCTGGCACTACATATTGCAGCACTACTGGATAAGAATGAAAAACTTAGCATAAAAGAGCTTAAGGCCTTAGGCACGGATAATAAAAAGACTGCAAAATTGCTTCAGGATAATTTCTATGGTTGGTTTCAGCGAGTTTCCAGAGGCGTCTATGAATTGAGCGAAAATGGTAAAGAGGAAATAGAGGAGTACAGGGAGATTATGGAACACTATTTGAAGAAATGTTAAAATGCATCATCTGAATATATTGAGGGACGCTTCTCAATTAACCCATTCTTTTACAGAGTTTTCTTTATTTAAACTCCTAAATATTAATGGTTTTCAAGAAGCGTTCCCATATTTAGATTTATGAGCCCTTTTGCTATTTAAGCTCAAAATATCTGTCAAGGAGCTGCTGATCCATTTCAATCAGTTGATCCAGACCTAACTTCTTTAGCTCAGTTATATAAACATCCCAATCATCAAGGGACTTTTGCCCTAGAGCAAGTTTCGCAGCTAATTCAGCTGAATAGGTTTTCAAATCATTGAGTACCTTTGTCTTTCTTTCAAGTTGTTCTGTATTAGGAATTGCAAGGTAATTCTGATTTTGATTTACATAGTAAGGAGAATAATCGATTATTTTCAGTTGATGATCTTTTTTATGTTGAGGTATATTTGCCAATTCATATTCAAGATTGGCAAATTGGACTCTTGGGAATACAGTATCTCCAAAAACCTGATTACCGGCTATTTTCCCGCTATCCGCCAATTTGGTATCGAAAGAACCGGTTATGTCAACAAATTCTCTGATCCCATCGTCATTTACCTTATATGTGAAATCTTTAATGCCCCAGAAAAGGAGATCTGCATATTCCTTAGAATAAATAACATCAAAAAATGATATTGCAGCATCCGGGTTTTTGCAGTTTTTGGTAATTGCGTATTTTTTCCACACGAGGAAAGGTGGCTCCTTTTGTGCAGCAGGTTTGATTCCTTCAACAGCTTTAAGCGGCATAAGAGGGGTATATTCACCTCCGCCCTGTATAGTGGGCTCCCTATATGTTTCCATGTTATAGTCGGATAATGATGCTGCCTTGTTTTCTGTTATTTTCTGCTGAACTGCTTCAGAACCTGCACCAATAAGGCTGGTATCCAATATTTCTTCTTTAACCAGAGTTTGGACATATTTAAAATATTCTTTTATACCTTCCTGATACCACGGTGAAACTACTTTTTTGTTTTCTATATCAACTGCTGTAATATCTGTTCCAAGACCAAACCATTGAGCAATAGCACCTTTGAAAACTGAAGGATCATATATAAGTATTTCGTCTTCCTTGCCGCTGGCATTTGCATCCTGCTTTCTCATAGTCTTCAATGCATTTAAGTATTCCTGAGCAGTAGTTGGAGCAGGAATATTCAATTTGTCCAGCCAATCTTTCCTGATTATCATAGTTAGAGCAACAGGTGCAGGTTGTGTTCCTTTATACAACTTAATATGGAGATTACTGAACCAATACATTTTGCCATCAGGCGATGTTGTCAATTGTTTTGCAAATGGGAAATCCTTAGTATACATATTCTTTATGTTTCCATTACTGTATTTATCAATAAGTGAATTTAGCTCAAGAATGGTATTCTGTTTTGCCAGATTTAAAACTGTAGTATCATCCAATGGCGAGAGATTGACAATATCCGGAAGATCACCTGCTGCAGCCATTCTTGTTTGTATTACTACATTATACTGTTCAAAAGGCACAATTTCATATTTTATCTCAAGGTTTTCCTGATCAAGCAGTTTCTGAACTTCCTTCCATACAGGAAACTTTTCTCTATCCCCAAACTTAACAACCTTACCGCTTTTATCGGGCCCCAGCACATGAAGTTTTCTTGGCTGTTTTGCTTCACTTCCTTTTTCATCCTTATTCCCAGTGTCTGCTACTTTATTGCTATTGGAAGTTTGTCCTCCTGAATCTTTTATAACACATCCGACCGAAGTTAACAGCAAGCTTATGATGACTAAAACAATTGCTAATGACTTAAACTTTTTCATTATTAAATACCTCCCTGTGATATAGTTTAATATATTTATGTGCTGCACTATTTATTATTGCAGCAGCATTAAACCAAGTTAAATATGAAAAGGAAAGAAGTCCTAATATCAGACACTATCAATATACATATGTGCACTTACCCTTTTAAGGATCCCAGCATAACCCCCTTTATAAAATACTTTTGGAAAAATGGATATGTAAAAATTATAGGCAGAGTTGTAAAAACTATAATTGAGTACTTTAGCTGCATATTTGTAAAAATCATTTCTGCAGCTTCCGCCATTTCGTCAAAGGCTAGTTCCTTTAAATCTACAGTTTGCTGGACTAGGACACGGTAAAGATACATTTGCAATGGATGAAGCATTTCATTTGGCAAATAAACCAGAGCACTGAACCAACTATTCCATATACCTACTATAGTATATATTGAAATTACTGCAAGAATCGGCTTGGATACAGGAACAACTATTTTAAATAAAAGCTGAAAATGATTGGCACCGTCTATAAATGCAGATTCTTTCATAGAATCCGGTATAGTTATGAAGTAAGTCCTGACAAGAATAATGTACCATATACTTACTGCACCTGGAATTATAATTGCCCATCTGGTATTATACAACCCAAGTTTATTTATAAGTAAAAAGGTCGGAATCAAACCACCTCCAAAATACATTGGAATAATAAGGTAACTTACTAGCCATTTACGCCCTGCAAGGTTGCGTACACTTAAAGGGTATGCACCAAGTATGGATGTTAATAGGGTTAAAAAAGTGCCGCATATAACATAGATTAGTGTGTTCATATATGCCCACCACATTTTTGAATCACGAACTATTAACCTGTATGACCCAAGTGTAAGACCCTTTGGATATAGATATACATCCATTGATGCTGCTTTTATTGGTGAACTTATAGACATAATAACTACATAATAAAAAGGGTAAAGTGTCACTATACATATTAATACAGCAAAGAAATAGAGCATGAAGTTTGCAAATGAAGTGCCTTCTTTAATTCTGCCGGAATTTTTGCTGCAAGGGTTTTTATAGGACTTTATATTGAAGTTTATACTGTTATCAACCATGTTGTTCATAGCCCTCCTTTTATTCTCTATCCTAATATCCCTAAACAATGCTCATACTAATATAGCTACCAGCTACCGCAGTATGTTGTTACCAAAGCATATTACCAAATTCTATCATAAAAGTCTATTACCAAAGTGCATAGTCTGTCAGCTTTCTGCTGGAGGCATTTGCCAAGTAAAGCAACCCAAAATTTATCAACGATGTAAATAGCCCGACAGCAGTACCAAAACTGAAATTTCCACTCATAAGTCCTTCCCGGTAAACATAAGTACCAATAACATCTGCTCTTTCATATATAGCAGGGTTATATACAAGAAGTATAAATTCCGTGTTGGCTGAAAGCAGACCTCCAATAGCAAATACGAGTAGTATTACAATTGTAGGAAGAATGGATGGTATAGTAATGTTAATTGCCTGCCTGAGCCTGCCGGCCCCATCAATTTTAGCTGCTTCATATATATTTGGGTCTATTGATGATATAGAAGATAAATATAAAATACTATTCCAACCAAATGTTTTCCATATATTAGTTATAGTATATATTGCAGGAAAGTATCCAGGTTCTGTATTGAAGGGAATTGCCTTTTTACCAAGCGACTTAATTATGGAATTTATGACACCATCAGTATTAATAAAAGATAATACCATCCCTGCAACAACAACAGTTGAAATAAAGTATGGAAGATAACTTGCAGTTTGTACAAACTTTTTTAAAAAACCATTACCGAGTTCATTAATAAGTAAAGCAAATACTATAGGCACCCAGAATCCGAAAATTAATATATATAAGCTAAGTGAAAATGTGTTTGTAAATAGTCTTCCAAAGTAAGGTCCTGAAAAAAATTTCACAAAATGTTTCAGACCAACCCAACTGACACTTCCATCTAGTGCAATAAATGGACTGCCTGGATAATAATCCTGAAAAGCAATTGCCACCCCATACATAGGTATATAATGAAAAATAAATATGTGGAGGAGAACTGGCAGCATTATAAGGTATAGCTGGATATTCTCTTGTATATGACGATGTTTTGATGGCGTGACAATTATTTTGTTTTTCGTATAATATAGTATGCTGTTTACCATAATTATTAAATCTCCTCATTAACAATTACTAATCACTGAATAAATATTATTTTTTGTTGCCGCACTGTTATAATAGCACTTGCCCTTTTCTTGAGCAAGAACCAATATTTTATATGCTCAGCAATTTTTTCTTAACAGCTTTTAGGTTAAGAAAATCGGCATACACTATTAGTTATTACTGCTATTATCACTGGTAATTTTAGAAATGTAGTCATTTGGAGCGATTCCTTCATATCTTTTGAATGTTCGTCTAAATGAATTTTCATTTTCATATCCGACTTTACTTGCAATGCTGCTGATGTTATACTCTGGTTCTTCAAGCAGTTTTTTTGCTTTATCTATTCTAAGCCTGCATAAGTAATCATAATAATTAATACCTGTTACCTCTTTAAAAAGCTTTGACAGTGAGGATGCTGACATGCTAAATTCTTGAGCAAGTTCTTTAAGAGAAAGACAGGGGTTATCAAAATTGTCATTAATGTATTTTAATATAGTATTACCAACTTCAAGATTGGATTCAGTATTAACATACTGACTTCTATCACATATGCGGCTGCTGACCTCGTAAATATATGACCATGACTTTTTCATATCTCCCAGGTTTATAATATTATTAAAAGTATCTTGATAAAACTTTATATCTATATTAAGTTCCGCTATTACTCTTAGTTCTGTCTCCATAATTAGAGAAAGCAACCTTAATAAAGAATGAACTGTAAGATTTCTCTTTTCATTTTCAAGCCTGATTTCATCAATGATCCTTGTTACAGCGTCCAGGTTGCCGATTTTAAGATTGTTAATAAGCTGTATCTCCCAATCAGTAGGATAATAATACAATTCATTATTCAATATATTTATTGAGTTACCTGCTGTACCGGCTCCAAATATAGAGGGGCCCAGGTTTTCTTTTGACATCTGGTAGGATTTGCTGATACCGATTATCCCCTTTTCAATTTTACCGATTGAAATAATTGGTTTAATACTGTATTTTATTTCTGATATATTTTCTATTTTCGAAAATAAGTTATGTACAAGTATCTCATTGCTATCTGATTGATTAAATTTCATAATTACAACTATAACATTGTCCAGTGCATCAAGTATTTGGCAGTCAATGCCGACCTGATTCATTATCTGTTCAACTATAAGTAAAAAATCAATTATTTCCTGCCTTTTAAAAACAGTTTCTTCTATACCGATTTCTGTGACTTTATTTATATTCATAAGTGTTACACAGAAATAATCATCATTTGTGTAGTTGAGGCCCAGCTCTCTAATTCCTCCAATAACTTTTGGATCTTCAATATCTTCAAAATAACCCTTAAGCAGACGCAATAACAAATTAGACCTTGCAGCACTTTCGTAGCTTTTCATCCTGTCTTCGTAATTTTTAATCCTGATTAATATAGACTCTTTTTCATCTATCAATTTATTGAAGGAATTTTCTATTAGTGTGTATTCATGCAAATGCTTTCCATATGTTTCTTTTGTGGTATGATTGTATTTGAATATTTTATTAAACAATGAATATAATGGTTTATAACTAATTAATGCAAGTACAAGAGCAAGCAGAGTTCCGGTTATCAAAGTAAATATTATACCTAAAAACACAGGCAGCAGCTGCTCTATGTGTACAGGTAATCCAGTATCATCATATATACATTTGTATTCCCATAGAGCAATACTTGATGCTGCAGTAAAAACAGATAATTCATTTTGTCTCCTGGAGTTTCCGGATTTCTTTGGATATTTATCATCAGCCGCATTAAGGTTTATACTGTCATCCATTTTACCCCGATTGAATGAAAATATTTCGGTACCGCTGCTTGTAATAGTTAATTCATTTAAATTAGGGGGCATTATTTTCTCAATGTATGAATTTAAGTATTTGTCATTAATAAAAAATAATACCACTGCTCGAGGGTTGGTATTTAATTCAAGGCTTCTTAAAACAACAGTATGGCTTTGCAAATTATCTTCAGTACTAACCTTGAAATTGTCAATAGTTTTAAAATAGGTATAGTCTTGCAGATATGAATATATATTTTCGATATCCTCCTGTTTTATTTTGAGAACATTATGAAAATACTCATGAACTTGGTACCAGGCATTTTGGGATACAACAATATCTTTTCTGGGGAATACTATTATAATATTTGATAGTACTCCGGAAAAGGCAACATAGTTATTAAGATCCTGACAGATTTCCTGCTTTTTTAGAACATTGAATTCACTGTCAAAAGTATCGATATCCATCATAAGTTTATTTATCCATTTTGAATAGTAAAGTCTGTCCCCTATTTGCATCAGTTCTATTAATTTACTGTCAATAGTATTAGCAAGACGCTGCGTATTGTCAGTATGTATATCAATAAGTTTTTGTCTGTTATCCGTTAATATGCTTTTGAGTGATATGTAAAAAAACACAAATACTGGTATCATAAGAATAACAGTATACGAGATAAGTGTTTTTCTAAAAGTACTGCTTTTAAAAACATGAACATCCATATGCATTCTCCTGTCTCCAAAAGTAAAAAACCTGCTAAATTAAAAAATACAGTTTAGAACTAACAATTTAAGTATAAATATAATTATAAGTTAAATCAAGGTATTATTTATACCCGGGTGCATTTTCTTCCTATGATACAAAATATGGCAGCATACGATTTCCCGAGTATAAAATTTGAACAAAGCTTACGGATTGTAGACTTAAACACTACAATCCGTTGCTGAAGTGAATATTATACATGGAAATCGTTTCTTGCCATATTTTTCTTCAAATATAGAAAATGCACCCATTTATACCCGGATGCATTTAATTTATCTGAAGAAAATATTGACCCTTCATAAGAACTGTGCTATTATTATTTTATAAATTAAATATGAAAGTAATCTTCAGGGCAGGGTGTAATCCCCGACCGGCGGTAATACGGACATATAAATCCGTTAGCCCGCGAGCCAAAGCTGATCTGGTGAGATTCCAGAGCCGACAGTAAAGTCTGGATGAAAGAAGATTTTTTGCATAACGTGGCATAAAAGGTTTTTATCAATGGAAATGATGCTTAAGAGTCAATCATTAAACGCCTCATAATACAATGCCAGGTGGTGTAGGAATTAAATTCGAGTATATGAGTTCCCTGAAGGTTATTCAGGGAATTTTTTGTTGCCGCGAAACAAGAACTTTCCTGAAATGAATGGATTTATAAAGGGAAACCTGAGGTCCACTAACGAACACTAATGAATAAGAAGATTTGCGCAACTAGTTTTATTAATAGCTAAACGCATTTTCTTAATGATATTTGATTGTAGTGAATTTAGGTACCGAAATGCTAGGTAGCTTTTAAAAAATTTGTGAGGAGAGTGTTTTTTATGAAATTTGATACTAACAAAATGGTTAAAATTGCTGTATTATCTGCTTTGGCTGTTGTGCTTATGCTTATACTGAGATTTCCCATAATACCGTCAGCAGCATATCTGGAGTATGATCCTGCAGATATTCCAGTACTCATTGGAGGATTTATGTATGGACCTGTTGCAGGACTAATAATAACCCTCATTGTTTCATTCATTCAAGCAGTTACAGTAAGTGCGGCAAGCGGCTGGATAGGTTTTGCGATGCATGTCATTGCAACTGGTACATTGGTTATAGTTTCATCGCTTATCTATAAAAAAATACACAATTTCAAGGGTGCTATTATTGCACTTATTGCCGGGTCCATAGCAATGACTCTGGTAATGATACCTTCAAATCTATATTTTGGACCTAAATTTGGTGTACCTATTGAAGCGGTTAAAGCCGGATTAACAGTAGCGGTAATACCTTTCAATTTGCTTAAATCCTGCATAAACTCTGTTATAACAATGTTGCTCTATAAACCTTTAAGCAGGGTACTGAAGGGTTTGGGGAGTGAAAGAAGGTTGCAGGCAAAAACCAAAAATTAAGACTTTAAATTCGAGCTAAAGGGACTCACTTTTATTTCAAGAAATATCCCTAATAAATTGTGCTGAGAAGTATTTCCAATAATTCAAAAAAACAAAAATAATGATTTTTGGCTAAAACACGAGACGTAAATCCTGGAGTATATCTGCCCCAGGATTTTTTCAATTACAGAAACTTGAAAACCTGATGTTAATATGATATATTCAAAAAATGTAATAGAACTTTTATCATATTTGAAGAGTCTAAATATTAATAGATATTTTAGCCTTGTAAAGGCATTTTTGTGTTATATATAGTATTTTGAAAGGGGAAGATTTTTATTGATTGAAAAATCGGCAATGCTTGCCAAGCTTCCGGCACTAATTAAATATAAAGTAATAAAATTTGCTGTAATATTAACTGTTCTTATTATTGCTATAAATTTGCCAGTACCTGTACAGGTTATGGCTGTTCCTGAAGATGCTGCGAATAATAATTACAATAATAACAACATAGAAATAAGGGTTGAGGGTGGATACAGCAACACAGCAAAATTGGGATTTTATGCACCATTTTTTATAACTGTTGAAAATAAAGGACAAAGTATCAGTTGTGAAGTACAGGTAATAATAAGCACAGATTCCATGGAAAAAGCTGCTTATGCAAAGCAGTCCGATTTTCCCCAAAACTCAAAAAAATTAATTACAATTATTGCTCCTATCGCTACTGCAAACAGAAAAGTAGAGGTAAGGCTTGTTAAAGGGAGTAAAACTATTTATAGCACGAAATATGACTTTGCGAATATTATACCCCCTTCAAATCCTTTGATAGGTATATTATCAGAAAAGCAGGGAGCTTTATCCAATTTGTCAGGCTTAAGCATGCCCGAAAACTTCATATCACTAACCGAGAGGGATATTGATATTAAAAGAAAACTTATGGCAACTGCTGTTGAAACAGCAGTAGAAATGAATGCAGATGCAAGGACCATTCAATTTACAGAACAGAACTTTCCTGATGAAGAAAAGGCACTTCAGGCTTTTGATATTATTATTATAAGCAATTATGATACTTCACAATTAAATGAAAAACAGCTAAAGCTTCTTGATAAATGGGTAAATGATGGGAAAATGCTTTTTATAGGTCTTGGACCAAATTCGATGAAAACATATTCAGGATTGGGAGAAGAATTCAAACCGTTTAGGATAGATGGCTCAAGTCAAATTCAAAAAGCAGCTGGTCTTGAAAAGCTGATAGGGAAACCATTACCTAATGGAGGTTTAAACATAGTAACCGGTAATACCGATAATACTGGCAATGTTATGTATAAAAATAATGGGCATGTAATATTGGAAGAAGAAGGCCTTCCCTTGGCTATTGCTTACAATAAGGGAAAAGGAGCCTTGGTTATCCTGACTTTTGACCCTACTTTAAAGCCTGTTCTTGATTGGGAAGGTGAAAAGGATTTATGGAGAAAGGTAATTGCTGATGCATATGCAAAAACTGAAATGAATACAGGGTATATGTCTGCATATGGGTCTGGCGGATATAATGCTTACTCTACTAGGGGCATAAATAATCTGAATTTTAGTTATCTTGCGTCAAATGTGCCTGAAACACAGAGACCGCCTTTTACATTTCTGTTTGTAACCATAATCATATATGTACTGATAGCAGGGCCTGTCTTATATATTTTGCTCAAACGTAAAGATAAAAGAGATCTAAGCTGGTTTACCATACCGGCAATTGCTGTGCTTTTTACCTTAATAATATATATAGCGGGTTTCAAAACAAGATACACAACAGCAGTATTGAATAATGTTTCACTGATAAATCTGGAAAACATTCAGGGTACTGCCAGTATATATACAACATCAGCTGCTTTTAACAACAGCAGAGGCAGTATGGCATTCAGCTATAATCCTTTAGACTCTATAGAGATAGGAATTAACAGTGACTATTATGGAAGGCCTTTCTACGGAGCTCAGCCGGAAAATGACGATAATTTTAAAATAACATCCAAACTGACATATGGAGCAGAAAATTCTTATCAGTTATACAATGCAGGAATGTGGGAGCCTAAGCTTATATATATAAATAAAACACTTCCCTATTCAGGAAAATTAATAAGCAATGCAGCTGTAAATAAGGATGGCTTTAGGGCGATTATAGAAAACAATACAGAATTTGACTTTAAAGAATCTTTTATTAATATTGGAGATTATTTTTTTGATATAGGAGATCTGCGTAAAGGTGAAAAAAGGGAAATAGGATTTTCCTTTAATGACCCTTCTATAAAAAGGAATATTACAGACTTCCTAAATGACCGTTATGGTGATATTTATCAGCCTTCATCACAGAGGCCTCCCGTTGATCAATGGAGGGAAATGAGACGTAAGAGGGAAATGATGGATAATGCATATCATAATCTGGTTGATACACAACATGGTGGAGAAAAGTATGGAGCCTTTTCTAAAGAAACTAAAAGTATATTCTTTTTTGCTTTGAATTATGATGACATGGGATATAAATTAGCAATAAATGGGAAACAACCAATAGTATATAATACAAATCTAATTTATTCTGGAAGCAGTATGGAACTTAAAAAAGGAGAGAATATTTATCTGCCTGCAGGCATTATTGTGCCTGTTCCAGATAATATGCAAAATGTATATTTCGATAACCGCAATAAAACTATGGAAGTATCTGAGAATGGAAATATTGATTTTAGTTTTTATTTGCCTGAGAACATTGATATTAAAGAAATGGAAATAACCTGGCAAACATCAATTAATAAAATATTTAGTTTTTTCATATTTAACAATAAGACTTCGGAATGGGAAGAGTTTGACGGGATGTTTAGGGTTACAGGCAGCAGCGGCACCGGTGTTAACAGCAGCATCGGCAGTAGAGATGGAAGCAGCACTGCTGTTAACAGCAGCAGTAGAGATGGAAGCAGTACTGCCGTTAACAGCAGCAGTAGAGTTGAAAACAGCACTTCAGACAGTAATTCAGGTGATACTGATATATATAATATAGATGCATATACAAACAATGAAAGACAAATAAAGGTAAGAGCTATTGCAAATTTTGACAAAAATGTAGATAAGAATTTTTATAGAAAGGTTGAAAATATTGGTGTACCTGAAATTGAATTGAGAGGGGTTGTTAAATAGTGCTTGTTATAGAGAATCTGGTAAAACAATACGGAAAGTTTAAAGCAGTAGACAATCTCTCCATGGAGATAAAAGAAGAACAAATATATGGATTTGTGGGAGCTAATGGTGCTGGAAAAACCACAACAATGAAGATAATTGCAGGACTGCTAAAAGCAACTTCAGGGAAAGTGGCTTTAGGAGGGGTGGACATAGAAGCCAATCCCGGGCGGGTAAAAAGCAGGATAGGTTATATGCCTGATTTTTTTGGGGTATATGATGACCTTAAAGTTAGTGAATATATGGATTTTTATGCCGGGGTTTACGGCATAGCTAAAAGCAAAAGAAAAGAATTGTCAGACCAGCTAATTGAACTTGTTAACCTTCAGGACAAGACGGATGTTTATGTGGATACCTTATCCAGAGGCATGAAGCAGAGGTTGTGCCTCGCAAGAAGTCTTATTCACGACCCGGAGCTCCTAATCCTGGATGAGCCGGCCTCAGGTCTGGATCCTGGATCAAGAGTGGAAATGAAAGAAATCCTTAAAGAACTGCGTAAAATGGGAAAAACAGTACTTATCAGTTCACACATATTATCGGAGCTTTCTGAAATGTGCACCTCCATAGGGATAATTGATAGAGGAAAAATGGTGGCCAGTGGTCCTGTTGCAGATATAATTAAAAAGGCATCCTATAACAGGGTTATTAGAATCAAAGTAACAGGAAGTCCGGAGATGGCAGTCAAGTTCCTTAAAGAACAGCCTTCTGTTGGGTCCATATCTGAAGCCAGCGACTATATTGATGCAGATTTTAATGGTAATGAGCAGGAATTGGCTAGTATATTAAGAGGAATGATATATGCGAACATTTCAGTAATATCTTTTATGGAATTGGAAAAGAATCTTGAATCGGCTTTTATGAGTATAATTAGAAAAAACGGTGGAAATAGCGAAAAAATTGGAAATGGTGAAAATTGTGAAAGCCTTGGGAATTATGAAAACAATGAAAATTATGAAAAGCAAATAAAGGGTGGTGCAGATTATGATTATAAGAAATCCGGTAATTGAAAAGGAACTGAAGACCAAGATGAGAGGATGGAAATCCCCTGCACTCATAACAGGTTATCTTGCTTTTTTGGTTCTAGTCATATATCTTTATTTTCTTGCATCCGGACAATTAGAGAAATATAGTATGCAATATTTTAACCCGAGAGTAGCTCTAAACTCATATTATTTTCTTGCATCATTCCAGTTTGGTGTACTTCTCCTCATAGTTCCTGCATTAACCGGAGGTGCAATATGCGGAGAAAGGGAGAGGCAGACCTTGGATTTGCTATTGTGTACAAATTTCCCTGCTATATCCATTATAACCGGAAAGCTGATTGTTTCAATAGCCCATATTCTGCTATTGCTCATAGCTTCTCTGCCTGTCCTGGGTTCGGTATTTCTCTTTGGAGGAATTGGAGTTTCGGATATTCTACTGCTATCATTGTTCTATATTGTTACTGCATTTATGGTAGGGAGTCTGGGCATTTTTTACTCGACGATATTTAAAAAAACCATAACATCAATAATAGTTACTTATATAACTTTGCTTGTTCTGCTTTTTGGAACTTTAATAATAATGTTTGTCTGGGGCTCTGTAAATAGGATTCAAAATTTCCCTCGAATAGAGCATCTATATGCATTCCTGTTCTCAAACCCTATATTTGGCTTTGTGTCTATAATGGAAGGACTAAATGGAGGGTATGGTATAAGTACAATCTTTGGAATAGGCTATGGCAGCACACAACTGGCAAATACATGGGTAAAGCCTTGGATGATAAATGCAGCTTTTGATATTTTAGTTACAATTGTTCTTGTACTGATAAGCACAAGGCGGATTAAGCCTGTAAAAGGAATAAGCAAACTAAAAAATAAAGAAGGAAAGAAGCAGTTTGTTTTTTATTCTAGCCGGACGAAAGGTTGATTTTGTTGAATATTAAATATATTGACATCTATAAAGCGATTGCGCCTTTGAGAAGAAGGATGCATGTTAATAGAATAATATATTATTTTATAATAGCATTGGCTGTTGCCGGAGGTATCTCTTTAATACTGGCATCAATTGCTACATTTTTGCCTGTAACTTTCCTCCTGAGGAAAGTAGGGCTTATATACCTGATTTTAGGTGTAATTTCCTTAATTATATCAATTATTATGAAGCCTGACATGCTTAGCATCTGCAAAAAAGGTGATTCTCTGGGACTTGATGAAAGACTTGTAACAGCATATTACTTAAAGGATGATAATTCTCCCTTGGCCTGCCTGCAAAGAGAAAATGCCTTTAAAAAAGCTGGAATGACTAATTTTAAAAGCCTTTATCCAATAAAACTTCCAAAGCTTGAGTTTGCTATTACTGTAGCATTGGCAGCCCTTGTTGCTGCAACCTTTTTCATACCATCAGCAGCAAAAGAGAAAGCCATAGCTGGGGAAAATATTTTAAAAGTGGTTCAAAAACAAGCAGAGGAGATAGCTAAAGAGAAGGAAAAGATAATGGAAGAGGCACTGGCATTTGAAGAGCAGTTAAAAGATGAACAGCAGAAACAGCTTAGTGAGGAAAATCATGAGAAGAAAATTGCCAATGCAACTGGCAAAGAACAACTGGAAAAGATCAATAATGAAATTAACAGGCTTCTTGCGGAGTTGAAGAAGGCGGGGAATGAAGAAGAGGCTCTAAAGAACCTGCTATTAACAGAGAATAAGCTTGATGAGATGCTTAATGGATTATTAAATAAATCAATAGCTGATGGATTAAAGGATGGAATAAAGGATAAAGCAGAGGATGAACTGAAAGATTTACTGGAAGGTGAGCTAAACGATGATCTGAAAGATAAACTAAAAGGTGAATTTGATTCAGATAGTTTGGATTCGGATGCAGTTAATAATCTAAGGGCGAATAATGCGGATAGTGTGGATATTGCGGATATTGAAAAGGCTTTGGAAAGCTTAATTGCAGCCATAAATAATGCGAAGAATGAAATCGCGGATATATCAGGGAATAGCAGCCTAAATCTTGCCCAGGGAAGTAGTACAGGCAATTCTTCCGGTAATACTTCAGGAGAAAACGCAGGTCAGAGTGCAGGCGAAAATGCAGGGCAAGGTACAGGTGAAAGTGTAGGTCAAAGTTATCGCGAGGGCAATGGTGAAGGCAGCGGTCAAGGCGTGGAGCAGGCTAATAATGGAGACACAGGCCAAGGCTCCGGCCAGGGTACTGAACAGGGCGCAGGGCAAGCTAATGGCGAAGGTATAGGTCAGGGCTCCGGCCAGGGAACTACGCAGAGTACTGGGCAAGGCGCTGGTGCTGGTCAAGGTGCTGGTCAGGGTGCTGGCCAGGGTGCTGGAGAAGGAACTGATAGTGGAAGTAATAGCTATAGTGAGGAAAACTCTGGAAGAAATGCAAGCGGAAAAAATCCTGGAGAAAGACAGGTAAAAGATTATGAGAGGATATATGTACCTGAAAGACTAGGAGGAAACACTGATTCATCTTTGGTTAAAGGAAATATGAATGATTCTGGTGACAGTGTTTTCTATGAAGCAAAAGGCTCGCCTGTGGAAAAAGGATATATGATGCCTTATAATGAGGTTTTAAACCAATATAAAAGTCAGGCAATTATGGGCCTTGAAAATCATCCTGTACCTCCGGGTATGAAGGAAATTGTGAAGGATTATTTTTCTTCGTTGGATTGAGTAATGTATATCTAGTTCCCAGATATAGTGTTTCCTAAGTGCAGGATGAAATGATGCAAATTCCAATATGATGCTGATGAATGAACTTTTATGCTGGAATTGCGACGACATTATACCATGAATTTGCTAAAATTCATGGTATAATTGTGCATGTGCGTTTTTTGCAAAGCAAAAATATTCGCGCACACATAAATTCCGCCGGAGGCATATAATATCCTCACTTGCGGATAATACGAGGATATTATATCATGAGCTTTGAAGAAATTGCATGATATAATTGTGCATATGCGCTTTTTGCGAAGCAAAAATATACGCACGCACATAAATTCCGCCGGAGGCATATAATATCCGAATTCATGAGGATATTATATCAGGTTATATCAAGTTGTTTAGCCATATGGCATCATGTGTGTGATATAATAAGCATAATATTAACAGCATAATAGCTTATAATAGCAAAAAACTTTATATGTAAAAGGAGCAACAAATCTGTATGAGAGATAATTTATGGGAATTTGTTAAAGAAGAATTTGATAGCAGTCTTCCAAGAATGACAGCTATTTATGTAAAAGAAGAGGATGAATCCTTATTTTTTTCTTATCCTGTAGAAGGTGATAGGTTAGGGTATTACTTTAATTTTACTGATAAAACCGGGTATGATATTCCGCCAAAATTCAGAATAGATTTTGCGGTGTACGAATATCCCAGCATAATGAGGCTGCTTGCAAACAACCGGGTACTGTTTAAAAAACAGGAATACTATCCCTCTATGATAAAAAGAAACTTTACATATACAAACCTTGGATTAGTAGGGACCGAGAGAATGGGACAGAGAAAAAACGGGTCTCTTACCTGGCTGTTTGACTTTAAATGTATTAATGAAGGATTTAAATTTGAAAAGCAACTTTTTTCAATTCTTTCTTCGGATGAAGAATTTACTGTTGCTAAGGAAAATGAAGGCCTGATAATAAAGTTTGAAGATATTAATTACTATATTGCATGTTCAAATATTGGTAAATACGGTGTATATCCGGAAGAACTATCTATGAAGAAGGATTTAAGCAGCGGAGCTATTACAAGTAATTCAGTTTCAGGTCATTATCTTGTTATAGCTCATGATATGAATATTTTTCCTGGAGAAAAAGCAGCTTTGGCTTTCGGGCTTAGCAGTATTTCTTCTTCTAAGGCTGTTGAAGCGGTGCAAATAGAAAAGACTAATCTGGTGGAAGCATGTGAAGCAGCACAATTAAAAGAGGCAAGTTTTGGTGAAGACTTTGAGAATGATATAAGTAAAAGATGGAATAATTGGTTTACATCGCTGCCATATATAAAGCTCTCTGATGAACGGGAGAAGAAAGCCTACTACAAGTGCTGGTGGGTTATTAAGAACAACTATTACAACCATCCGGAATGGGGGTTTAACATTACTGAATCACTTCCGGTATACAAAGGCTTATGGCAGTGGGCGATACCTTCAATACAATGGCACTCTGATCAGAATACAGAATATACTTCTCAATGGATTAAAAAAGGTATGGATATGTTTGTAAACAGCCAGAGGGAAGATGGATATATAACCCATGCTATTTATATTGACGAAGAAAAGCCGGGTGAAAGATGGGCAAAAGGCGGGGGAATAATTCAGACGCCTCATCTGCCCTGGGTTGCTCTAAGACATTATAACTCAACAGGCGATCTGGAAGCCCTTGTCCGCTGGTATCCTGCTTTTGTAAAATACTACGATTATATATGCAGGACACGTGATCAGAAATTCAAAAATATTCACCTGTGGGGGATTGTAACTTCCTTTGATACAGGCCTTGACACAACCAGTGCATTCCAGAGGGTAACATATGGAGAAAACGGTGTAAAAGAAGCCTATTGTTATCCTTCAATATTTGCTGCTGAACGATGCCGCTATGAAATGGCAATGGGGGAAATTGCAGAGATATTGGAACAGAATATAAAGAATATAACAGATATCAAATATAATGAGAATATAACAGGCATTAAAAATAACGTGTATAGCAAATGGAGTAAGAAAGAATGGTATAGAGAGGCAGAAAAAACGAGAGAAGCTATGAATTCTCATCTATGGGATTCAGATAAAAAGTGGTACGGAGTTCTCCATGAAGATGGCACCCTTGATACAAGAGTGGGCGTAGATGGCATGTTCCCATTGGTTTACCATCTGGTAGAGCCTGAAAGGGCTGCAACAATGGAAGAAAACTTTATGAAACTTATTGGGAACTATGGTATACGCACTGTTGCACCCGGTGAACCCGGTTTCAGGGCGGATGTTTATTGGAGAGGTGCTGCATGGCCCAAGCCATGTTCTCTTGGAATGGAAATTTGCCGGTATTATTTCCCGCACCTTATGGATAGAGCTCATCAGGCAATATTGGCAATGGCTTTGTGTTATCCAAGTATTTGGGAATGTGTAAATGCTGAGACAGGAGAACTGGCCAGAAGTGATCATGGCTTTATATGCACTCCCGGAATGTCTTCCAATGTAGGAGCAGGAGACATAATTGGGAGCATATGGATGTATCATGGACTGCCTATGTATGATATGGACATGGTTCTTCCTCTTGTTGAAATGAAGGATTTCCACTGGAGGGGTATGCGGATTACTGCAGAGAAGGAAAACGGATGCTGGAAGATATGCGGAAATTCTGTGGAAAAAGATAGAGCCGTAGTTCATTTCTATAAGATTGCGGAAACCGCTAAAATAGGGGATGCCGCTGAGCCGAAGGAAGAAAATGATATAAACAGTGGAAAAGTTTGTGAAGTTAAGCTTTGTAACGGTGAATCTGTAATGGTGAATTTGTGACAGTGAATCTGTAAAGATGAGTTTGTAATAGTTAGTTTGTGATGGCGAAATTAAAGTAACAGAAATTTTGGCTAGGTTTTAGAACAGGACCGGGCTTGGAGGAAAACAGTAAGGAAACAGGCAGGGAGGAAAATAGGAAGGAAACAGGCAGGTAGTATAACAGCAAAGAATCGGGGCAGGAGGAAACAGAAAATGACCGGTATTGATAATGAAAAAGCAGTTGAGAATAAAATAGGTACTGATTACGAGCCTACCGCGAATAAAGCAACTGATAGTGTAAATGCTGATAATATGACTGATGATAATGCGGTAGCTGATGGTTATGCTGTTAGTAATATAGCTGCCACCAGTGTAAAGGAAAAAGAAAAAGAAATCGGTCAAATGATTGACATGGTGCTGAAAATTGAAAAGGAAATTTCAAAGCACATGATTGGCCAGAAAGAGTTGATAAGACAGGTAGTAATAGCTATCCTTTGCGGAGGAAATGTTCTTCTTGAAGGAGTACCGGGTCTTGGTAAAACAAGGCTTGTGAAAACTATTGGCAGGGTGCTGGATTTGAAGTTTTCAAGGATACAATTTACTCCAGACCTTATGCCTGCTGATGTAATGGGCACTAACATCATTATTAAATCAAGTGAAGGTGAAGGGGGATTCCGCTTCCAGAAGGGGCCGGTATTCAGTAATATTGTCCTTGCGGATGAGATAAACAGGGCAACTCCCAAAACTCAGAGTGCCCTGCTTGAGGCCATGCAGGAGCAGACAGTAACGGCAGGTGGGACCACATATTCCCTGCCTCAGCCTTTCTTTGTGCTGGCTACACAAAACCCCATTGAAATGGAAGGCACATACCCCTTACCCGAAGCTCAGATGGACAGATTCCTTTTTAAGCTTATTGTACCATTCCCATCCCTGCAGGAGCTTTCTGAAATTGTTACCATGACCACAGGAGGACCGGAAAAAGAGTTGAGAGCAGTCTGCAGTGGCAATGATATTATGTCAATGAGGAACATTGCTGCCGAAATTCCTATAGCAAAACCTGTCCTGGAGTTCGCTATGAAACTGGTGCTGGCAACTCATCCTGAAAGTCCATATGCTACTGAAAAAACAAAAAAATACATCCGCTTCGGGTCAAGTCCCAGAGGAGCTCAGGCTGTAGTGTCGACTGCACGTATAAAAGCAATACTTGACGGAAGATATAATGTAGCTTTCGATGATATAAGGTATGCTGCATATCCTGCTTTAAGGCACAGAATTTTTTTAAACTTTGAAGGTATTTCAGAAGGTTTGACTACTGATGACCTTATTAAAACTATAATTGAGGAAATTGAAAAGTCATGAGTGAGCTTTTTGATAGCGATTTTTTAAACAAAATACAAAAGTTGACCTTATCAACAGGAATTATAGTTTCAGGAGGAGCGGGAGGAAATAGGAAATCCAGGCAAAAAGGATCTTCAGTGGAGTTTTCTGATTACAGGGAGTACTCAGAGGGAGACGATTTTAGAAGAATTGACTGGAATGCCTATGGGAGGTTTGAAAAGCTATATGTAAAGCTTTTTATGGAGGAAAGGGAAGCCCCTGTTAACATATTTCTTGATACAAGCAAGTCCATGGATTGGGGAGAGCCTAATAAGAGTTTTGCTTCAAGGAGACTTGCTGCCGCATTGGGATATATGAGTTTAAGTGCTTATGACAGAGTTTCAGTTATTTGTTTAAGTGACAGGGTTGAAAAATCCAGATTATCTTTAAGAGGAAAGCATTTCCTGCCGGAACTTCTAACCTTTCTTGAAGAGGTTGAATACAAAAATGGTCCGGGTTTTTATGAGGCAATAAAGGCTTATAATTTAAAAGACAACAGGGGTATTTCAATAATAATTTCCGATCTGTTTTCACCAGGAGGGTTAACAGAAATGATAAAGTACCTGCAGTATAGAAAACAGGATGTATATATTTGTCAGATACTTGCGCCATGGGAAGCCAGACCGGATATCGGTACAAACATGAGACTAGTAGATTCGGAAACAGGGCGGACTATTGATGTTACTGCTACCCCCAGACTCTTAAAATCGTATAACAGAATATTTAATGACTTTATTGCCAATATCAGGGAAGAATGCTTTAGAAAAGGAGCAGCCTACTATATGATGGATACTGCAATGCCTATAGAACAAATGATAAGTATGATTACAGGTTTGAATAAAGTAAGGTCATAGGTGTGTGATAGCAGCAATATAAGTGTAAAATACAGTGAAAATAATTAAAAAGTACTAAACATAGAGGAAATAACAAAAAATGGATGATGTTAGGAAGTTGAGAGGCAGGATTGATAAATGAAATTTTATTCACCTTATGCATTTATATATTTAATTTCAATACCGGTAATAATCCTGTTTTATCTTTTGAAGCAGCAGTACAGAGAACATACTGTTTCGAGTCTTTATCTCTGGCAGGAAGTTTTAAAAGATGTTGAAGCAAGTACACCCTGGCAGAAATTAAAGAAAAATCTTCTTATGATACTTGAAATTACTGCAGCTCTTTTTCTGGTTTTTGCACTGGCCAATCCATTTATAAACGCAGGAGGCAAAAAAGTTAAAAAAGTTGCCATATTAATAGATACCTCCATGAGTATGCAGGCTGTTGATGTTAAGCCCAGCAGATTTGAGGCTGCCAGAAAACTGGCCGGAGACTACCTGACCAGGCTTGAACCTGAAACACAGATAACTCTTATCAGCATGGGAAGTAAAGCTATGATAGAAGAGAACATGAGTAGTGACAAAGCCAGAGTTGCCGATAAAATTAAAGCTTTGAAGGTCACTAATGGAATTTCTAATTTTAGCGAAGCAGCAAGCATTATAAACTCACTTTGGGAAGTTGATCCGGATGTTAATGTGATATGTTTTGGAGATAAAGAATTTATTGTTGGTGAAGGAAATCAAAACATAGAATTCGTGAAGGTTATGGGGGAGGGAAGTAATTTTGCTATTACTCATATGTCTCATACACTTTTAAAGGATAACAGCATAAGTCTCCTTGTCCGTGTAGCAAATTTTGGTGAAAACGATGAAACTTTGCCTATGAGCCTATATGCAGATGGAAAGGTGGCTGATGCCAGAGAAGTTGTCATAAAAGCCGGAGAAAGAGCTAATGTATATTGGAGCAGAATACCTGATAATGCGAGAGTTCTTGAGTGCCGTATTGACAGAGACGATTCTCTGAAAGCTGACAACACAGCCTGGACAGTAATAAATTCTTCAGAAAAGGCAAGAGTTGTCATGATTACAAAAGGCAATCTGTTCCTGGAAAAGGTTTTAAAATTAATGGGGAATATTGACCTATATAAAGGCAGTATTGAGGATATACAGGAATTAAAGGGTTACGACCTTTATATATTTGACAACATTTTTGGTAATACAGACAGTGATAGTGCAGGAAGTAAAGACAATACAGGAAGTAAAGACAATACAGGAAGTAGAGACAGCGCAGGGCGTATTAACAGCGGGAAGCTGTCTTTGGATGAACTGCCTCTAGATGGAAATATTCTGATTTTTAACCCGCCTAAAAATGACATATTTACTGTTAAAGGGGAAGCTGGACTTCCACAAACGGAAAAAACAAATCATGAGCTTTTTGAACATATTAATGATTATAATTTCTCTATATATAAATCAAAATTATTTGATGTGCCTGTATGGGGAGATGAAGTGCTGGGCTCTGATAAAGGTACTATCGCTTTTGCTGGAGAGATTGATAAAAGAAGGCTGCTGGTTTTTGGATTTGACCTTCATAATACGGATATGGTACTTAAGTCTGCATTCCCCATAATGATGACGAATGCTATAGAGTGGCTGGTGCCACCGGCAGTTAAGAGTATAGGAAGTATATACCCTGGCCTGGAAATAGAATTCAGCCTTAATCCTAAAACTGAGGAAGCGCTGGTACTGACACCTTCCGGAGAATCAATTGTAATTGCTCCTCCATTTCCGGTGAAGGCTTTTGATTATACCCATGAACCCGGTGTGTACATTCTTGAACAAGATAATAGAATCCGAAGTTATTTTGCAGTTAATGTCCCGGCAGAGCAGGAAGGGGACATATTTGAGAGAGAAGTGGAAAAGCCGGAACAAACATGGGAAGCGAAAGATGCAGGCACAGGGATTGGAGGACAGACCGGAATAAACGATATGGCAGCATCAGATAAAGCAGCAAAAACAGATGAAGAAACGAAAACGATTCAAACAGGTGAAACAAGTGGTACACTTGGCACACTGGATACAAGTGGAACCAGAAACCAATCTGCAGGTTTCTCTTTAAGAAATATCATGCTTTGGATTGTACTCTTACTTTTATGTGTGGAATGGTGGGTTTATACAAATGGATATTAACATATTTTCTTTTAACCATCCTCTTATTCTATTAGTAATAATACCTGCTGCAGCTTTAACCATATACCTTTTACGCAACATGGGAGGACTTTCAAATTCCAAAAGGAAATTAACCGGAGCTATACGACTTATTGTCCTTGTGCTGCTGATATTTGCAATTTCAGGCTTTAATATCAGGCAGGTTTCAAATTCCACTACAACCATATTTGCTCTGGACATTTCAGATAGCACATACAGGCATAAAACTGAAATTGAGGACTTTGTAAAAGATGCGTTCAAAAATAAAAAGCACCAAGAAAAGGCCGGTATAGTTGTTTTCGGTGCTAATGCAACTGTAGAAACAATACCAACAGCAAATCCCTTTTTTGATTCAATACAATCAAAAATAAATGCGAATTATACTAATATTGAACAGGCTCTAGGATTTGCATCTTCTCTTATACCCGGCAGTGACAGAAAAAGAATTGTACTTGTTACAGATGGCGAAGAAAATATGGGAGATAGCCTTAAACTGGCCGGATTACTGAACAATAAAGGTATAGTTGTTGATGTTATGCATGTAAAACAGCAAAAATCCCAGGAAGTGAATGAAGTACAGATTAAAGAGGTGACTATACCTGAGGTGCTTCATAAAGGAGAAAAGTTTGAAGTTACAGTCAAGGTTGACAGTACTGTCAAAACCAAGGGGTCTCTTAAATTATATGCTGACAGGCAATTAGCTGCTGAAAGAAGTGTGGAGATAGATGAAGGAATGAATACCTTTGTGTTCTCAGGAACAGCGGGAAATGGGGGTCTGGTAGTTTATACGGCAGTTATTGAACCCGAAGATGACGGGGTTATTAAGAATAATTCCATGGCAGCATTCAGCCATATAAAGGATATTCCTGAAATACTGGTTATACAGAATAAATCTGGAAATGTTGCTGGAAATGCCCTGGGAAGTGCCTCCGAATTGATAAGAATATTTGAAAAGGATGTTAAGGTTAGGACAGTTGAACCGGAAAATGTTCCTAAGTCACTGGAAGATATGCTTATGTATCAGGCTTTTATTATATCCGATGTTTCAGCTGAGGAACTGGATGAAAGGTTCCTGAATAATCTCGAAATATGTATAAAGCACCAGGGGAAGGGCTTGCTGGTAACGGGAGGAGAAAACAGCTATGCTCTGGGAGGATATTATGAAACTCCTCTTGAAAAAGTTTTGCCGGTAAACATGGATATAACTCCTAAAGAAGAATCACCAAATTTAGGCCTTGTGCTGGTTATTGATAAATCCGGCAGTATGACTGGGGGACAATATGGTGTATCCAAAGTGGAGCTTGCAAAAGAAGCAGCTATAAGGTCTACGGAAGTTTTGACTCCCAGAGATATGATAGGGGTTATTGCCTTTGATAGTGCAGCCCAGTGGGTTGTAAAAACACAAAAACTTGATAACCTCCCAAAAATCCAGGATGATATTGGAACCATTAGAGCCGGCGGAGGAACACAAATATTACCGCCCCTTGAAGAGGCATATTTATCTTTGAAGAATGCTGATACAAAACTTAAACATATAATATTACTCACTGATGGTGAGGCTGAAAAGACAGGCTATGAGCCTTTGATTGATAAAATAAATGCGGCGGGGATTACACTCTCTACCGTTGCTGTGGGGCAATCAGCAGATATGCAGTTATTAAATGCACTTGCAGCAGGAGGTAAAGGGAGATTCTATATGACAGATGAATTTTCACATATACCTAAAATTTTTGCAAAAGAAACCTTCCTTGCAGGTAAAACTTATCTAAATAACAGGGTTTTTGCACCAGGACTGAAAAGCCAATCAGAGATACTTAAAGGGATTGATTCAATACCTGTTCTTGAAGGATATGTGGGTACTACAGCAAAGAATACTGCCCAGGTGGTATTTGCAAGTGATACCGACCAGCCCATCCTGGCTGTGTGGCAATATGGACTGGGAAGGACTGCAGCTTGGACTCCCGATGTAAAAGGTGCATGGACAAGGAACTGGATGAAATGGGAACAGTCGCCGTTGTTTTGGAAGAATGTATTATCATGGATTATACAAAGACATTCTATTGATGATTATAGTATAAAGGGAGGACTATATGAAAACTATAGTACTGATAGAAGTACTGATAAAGGGCAGATCAAAGATGCAGGGGGAATAGGAGCAATTGAAGTTGAATTACCAAATATAAATGATGAACCTATATCTGAACCTATGCCTGAATCTATACTAGAATCTATATCTGGGCAAGTGTCTGGACAAGTTACTGGACAAGTGATTGGACAAGTAACTAAACCAGCATCTGGACCTGTTATTGGACCTGTAATTGAACCTGTAATTGAAGCTGTAATTGTAAGTCCATCGGGAAAGGAACAGCAATTCCGGCTTCAGCCAATATCTCGTATAAAATATGAAGGAATTTTCCAGGCTGATGAAACTGGAATTTATCTTGCAAGTATTAATGTTAAATATGGTACAGAAATAGTGAAGAATATTAATACAGGAATATCCATACCATATTCTCCTGAGTATAACATCTCCAGGGTTGATAACTTAGCCTTTCTGCAGAAATTGGCATATGAAGGGGGAGGAAGAATCCTCGGCAGCGGTGCTGAGGTTTTTAAGGGAGATCCACCTCCGGTTGCAGGTAACAAAGACATGACAAATATCCTTATAGCCTTATCTATAATAGTATTTGTTCTGGAGATAGGGATAAGAAGGCTGAACCTCAAGTTAGATGCAGCTACAGAAAGAATGACTCAAGCAGCACATGTAATCCAGGAGACAAAAAGACATATAAAATATAAATATGTGAAAAATGCATTCCCCAAACCTGGGAGTATGGAACAAAAAGATAGTACCGTACAGTATGTGCATGAAGAGGTTAACATACGAAACCCTAAGATTAAGGGCAAAAATACCTCTATAGATAATACCTCTATAAATGAAAACATAGATAATGATAATAAAAACGAATATAATGAAAAAAAAGATAATAAAGATAATAAATATAATAAAGATAATGCTTCTTCGCATTTATCTTTACTTCTGGAGAAAAAACATAGGAGAAATAAAAATTCAAAAAAATTCTAAAAACTCTTGTCAACGTAACAATGTTTTGTTATACTGAAATCAGACAATGAAACAATGTTACGAAGGGAGCGCTGATAATGCTAATATCGAAAAAAGATTTACTAAATGAAACCGGTATTTCATATGGTCAGCTTTATCGCTGGAAACGGGAAGGGTTAATTCCGGAAGATTGGTTTATTAAAAAACCATCTTTCACTGGACAGGAAACCTTTTTCCCAAGAACCAAAATTCTAAATCGTATAAGAGCTATACAGGAACTAAAGGATAAATACTCTTTAGAAGAGCTTGCAAAAATACTTTCACCGGAAGTTGCCGAACGAAATTTTACAACTGATGATTTAAATATTATTGAGGAAATACAAAAAGGGCTTATTCCCGCTTTTGTGAAGGGGTTTGATAAAAATAATTTTACCTATATAGAAGTGTTGATCATGATTGCACTATCTGATTTTAAACGTGACTGCGATATTACTATAGGGCAAATCATTGAAATTGCTGAAGGCTTGCGAGGTTATCTTTCAAATATGAAATCTACCGGGTATATCTTTGTTTTATTTGATAAAAACAAAGACTATTATGCAACAATTTACACTGAACAGGCACAAGTATACCTTGACATCAGATTGAATATTGTTAAATCTATTCATCTTGATGAAATTTCAAACCGTTTAAAATTAAAATACCGGAAAAAATTTAATTTTAAATTTGATAATGAAGAGGACGAGAACACAGTATTTATTAGCGCTTGTGAACCCAAAGGGGTGACTATATGAGAAGGAATATGGTTGTTCTTGGAAACAGAAGTATTCAAGGTTCTTTTGGAAGAATTCTTTCTGCCGGGGAAATTATTATCAAGGACAGTACAATAAAAAGTCTGTACTGTGCAGGTGATACTGATATTAAAAATTCTTCTGCTGAAAAAGTTCGCTGTGCAGGTGATATTGATGCATCAAGTACAAACTTTATCAGCTTTAAAGCTGCTGGTGACGTAAACTTGAAAGGAATATGCAAAGCAGAAACCGCTGTTATAACGGGCAGTTTGAATGCAGAATTGTTCCAATGTAATGTTCTTAGGAATAGTTCAAGAAACTCAAAAATAAATGGAGTATTAGAATGGTCGGGCGGCCTTCAGGCAGAAACATTTGAAAGCTTATATAGCTTTACTTTAAACTGTGATTATGAATTTAAAAACATCATATCATCAGCTATACTAAACTGTAATAATGAAATCGTGTGTGAAAACTTTTACAGCTTTGGAGGCCTCAGTGCTCAAGCCTTAAATGCGGAAAACATATTTATTTTGATAAATGATGATATATCACTTGAATGTATTGTTGGAAGCAACATAAGAATCAGTAATACTTTTAATCCGGATAAAAAATTTAAAAATATACCAAAGTCTGCATCTTACGGTAAATTGGCAGGGAGCGGGAATATAATCATAGTTAACGTTATTGAAGGCGACAACATAATAATTGAAAACACAAAATCAGAGCTTGTTTCAGGAATGGATGTTTTTATAGGTGATTTGTGTATTATAGAAAAGGTTGAATATAGAAATAGTGTTCGTATATCGGAAAAAGCAGTGGTAAACGAGGTGGTAAAGATATGAGCAGTGAAAAAATAGAAGGAATTGGTTCTTTCTATGGTGGTGAGTATGACTCGATAGCGGTGGAGGGTATTGGTAAATTAAAAGGTGATGCTGCGGCAAAAAGCGTCGTAGTAGAAGGACTGTTTAAAGGAAAAGGCAGACTAATTACGGATCAGATGGTTGTTGAAGGTGTTGCAAGATGCTTTCGTAATATTAAATCAAAGTATACCGAAATTAATGGTGTACTAAAGCTTCGACGAGCTGATTTAAATGCGGACAAAATTGTTTGTGATGGTATCATCGTAGCCACCCGTGAAGTTTCTGCAGATGAAATATGTATTGACGGGTCTTGTTCCGTTGCAAAAATGTATGGTGACAAAATTACTATTACCAACAATATAAATAGTTGGAAGGATTCTAAAATCCCTATTAAATTTATGTTTTTGATGATGTTGTACTTTGGAAGAAAAATAAGCCTGTCCCACTGCCTTGTGGATATTTTAGAATGTACAGATCTTACCGCAAGCGGATTAAAATCGAAAATCATAAGGGCAGGCAGCGTAAAGCTTAAAGATCATTGTATCGTTGGTAAACTAATTTGCGATGGAGAAATAATAATTGATGATACCTGTCAAATAGGTGAAATTATCTCGAATAATAGTATCCAGATCGAATCAAATAATAAAGCTCAGGTAGAACCCGAGGGTAAAACTCATATGGAATCTAAGAGTAAAACTCAGGTGGAAAAAGAGGAGCTGAAAATTAAAGAAATTAAGGCAAATACCAATGCAGTTAAGATTATGGATTTATATAAAAACGGTAAAATCAGTGCAGATGAAGCTGAGAAAATGTTAGCGGCATGTGGCTGTGCAGGGGGGATTTATAATGCAGGGCAGAACTGAAATTAATAACCGAAAAATGTTCACTAAACGGAATAAAGCTGTAAAGCAAACTGCGGCTGAGAGTCGTCTGACACCTGCAGGCTTGACACCTATAGAAACGCTTAAAAGACTTATTTTTATTAGCAAAGAATATATACCCTGGTACATAGGACTTTTAATAGCTGCTATTGCAGTGTCTGCAACAGGTTTGCTTGATACTGAAGGATTGCGTCGTATTGTTAATGGAACAACAACAGGTGATAAAAATCTGCTTGTTAATGGCGTTATTATAAGCTTAATAGCATTAGGCACAGATCAGGTTATTGAATTTACCAGAGGTTATTTTGGGGAAATTCTAAATTTCATTTCTATACGCAATTTACAGTCCGCATTGATTTCAAAACTTACAAGGGCTTTAATGAAGAACTATGATAGCTATCACACAGGTGATCTTATTGATAGAATCAGTAATTCTTCCGAGCAGGCACAATCGGGTTTGAATAATAATGCTGTGAATATACTGCAAAACTTTGTATTGCTTGTTTTCATAATTGTGTATCTTGTAAGTGTGAATATTAAGATGACACTGGCATCAATAATATTTATTATAGTTCTCCCGCTTATTGTCAATCCCTTATCAAAAAAACTCAGAGCACTTCATGAAGAAAACCAGAAGGTGAGTGCTGAGAAAAGCGCATTTATACAGGATGCAGTTCAAGGCGCTGAAGTTGTAAGGGTGTATCTTCTGACAGACAGGCTTGCCCAATCCCTCAATAAAATTTATGAAAAACTTGTTGCAGTACTAAAAAAACTTATACCATATGAAAGCTTCATGTATTCTACTCATGTTATGGTAATTGTTACAGGCGACTTCTTTATTCTGGGGTTTGGGGGATATCTGGTTTCAAGAGGAGAATTGCAGGTTGGAGATGTAATTGCCTTTCTTATTCTTTTTGAAAGAATGTTTCAACCGTTGTCTTATATTTCAACAGTGTGGCCGCAATTTCAGTCTTCCATTGCGGCTGCAAACAGGGTATTTGAGGTTCTGAATCTACCTGAAGAAACAGATGCTGCCAATGTTTCACCAATACCTGAAGAAGGAGATATTTGTTTTAAGGATATCTTTTTTAGCTACTCGGGTAAGGATAACGGAGTTTTAAATGGAATTACATTTGCTGCAGAAAAGGGAAAAGTTACTGCTATTGTTGGGCCCAGCGGCTCAGGAAAAAGCACAATCATTAAACTATTGCTAAGGCTTTATGAAACAGATAAAGGACAAATTAGCTTTGGTGGTATAGATATCAGGAATTTTAAACACGAAGATTGGAGGTCAAAAATATCATATGTATCCCAGGATGCCAGCTTGTTTTCAGGTTCAATAAAGGAGAATATACTATATGGCAAAGTTGGTGCAGATATGAACGAAGTTAAAAATGCAGCAGCTGCTGCCTGTATAGATGAATTTATTGAAAAAAGCGAAAAGGGTTATGATAGCTTGATTGGTGAAAAGGGTGTAAAACTCTCCGGTGGGGAACGGCAAAGGATATCAATAGCAAGAGCTGTCATTTCAAATCCTGAAATACTTGTTTTGGATGAACCTACATCTTCTTTAGATAATGAAAATGAACATATGGTATTGGAAGCATTGATCAACCTGATGACAGGAAGGACTACTATTGTTGTAGCCCACCGCCTTTCTACAATAAAGAATGCAGACCAGATTGTGTATATTGAAGATGGTATTGTTGCAGAATCCGGAACACATGATGAATTATTGGATATTAAAGGGAAGTATTACAATATGTATAGCAGTATGATAAATAGTGAGGTAGAAAGGGATGTAGCCATATGAAGATACCCAGCCAGAAGAGATGTAGTCAGAAGAGATGTGGCCGGAAGATATCCAGCCAGAAGAGATGCAGTCATACGAAGAGTGGCTTAAGGACAGTAACGCGGATAATGAGTTTTGCCGGGCCATATAAAAAGTTGTTATACTTAGGCTTCTTTCTATTAATTCCTGATGTTGTATTTAGTGTAGGTATTGTTGTAGCAATTCAGAATATAGTCAATGTAATGGCTGAACAACAGATAGGCAGATTAAGTTATTTGCTGATAGTAAATCTGATAATTGTTATTGCCTGCGTAATTCTTTCTATGCTGGGTACAGCCCTTAGAAAATATGCATCTTTTCAGATAAACAAACGAATGACTGACATGCTGCTAAAACATGTAAACAAGCTCCCTTTTAGCTATATTCAAGATAATCATACAGGAGACCTGGTCGAAAGAGTTAATACCGATGTGGGGAAAGCTGTCAGTGCTGTCAATGATGATGGCATAGTAAGATTGGTAACGAATCTTTTAGTAAGTATTTCAGCATTTGTATATTTGTCAAATATTGACCTTAAGCTTACATTGCTGGCAGTTGCAACAGGTCCTGTAACATTTTTATCAGGACGGTTTTTTGATAAAAAGATACGTAAAACTTCAGAGAGCTTAAATAAAAAGAGCGGAGAGCTTAGAGGGATATTCCAGGAGTTTTTACAGTCAATGCCCATAGTCAGGACCTTGGCACTTGATACGGTGTTTTCTGATAAATTTATGCTAAAGAAAAAGGAGCAAATGGCTTTAACCAGAAAAAAAGCAGTATTGAACAATTTAATGTGGCGAATTGTTGTAACAGTAAATTTTTCAGTCACTATTTTATTAACCTATTATATAGCAATGGAGTCTATGAAAGTTAATATGTCCATAGGTTCTGCACTTTCTTTTGTTTTTCTTTTAGGCAGACTGCAGTGGCCATTTGTAAACATCTCAAGCACATGGGGGACTATACAAAATGCTCTTGGAGCAGCTGACAGAATATTCACCATACTTGACATGGACACTGAGGATATTATGGCAGATGGAGGGCTGGCGGAGAAAGAGGAAGAAGATGGAAATCATTTGCTAAAAAAAGATTACGGCCATATTTCCTGTGAAGATATATCAAATAACTGTCAGGAAGTTCTTGATATTGTAAATATGAGTTTTTCATATAATAATAAACCCGTTTTTACAGAGTTGAACTTTAGCGTTAAAGCCGGTGAAACAGTGGCTATTGTAGGTGCAAGCGGTTCAGGTAAAACTACATTGGCCAGGCTCTGCTGCGGGTTATATATGCCGGATAGGGGTGATGTGAGAGTCTTTGGTTATTCCACAAGAAATAATCTAAATGAAGCCAGGAATATGCTTGCCTATGTTTCACAGGTACCGTACATTTTCTCTGGTACTGTTAAAGAGAATATATTGCTTGGGTTAAAGCAAAGCAGTATTATAGGAAGTGGAGAATACGATGAAAAAGATAATATGGATAACTATATCGGAGTTAGCAGCGGGCAAAGAGTAGAAAATAGTATTGATGAAATACATAACAATACCAGCATTGACGATATGGCATATGCGTCAGCAGCCATGGCAAATGCCGATAGTTTCATAAATGCTATGGAGAATGGTTTCAATACGGTTCTAGGTGAAAAAGGCTCAAATATCTCAGGAGGACAAAAACAGCGTATTACCATTGCAAGGGCTCTTATACGGAATGCACCACTTATTATCTTTGATGAAGCAACATCATCCCTGGATAATGAGTCAGAGATGATGATTAGAAATACTATTGACAACCTTATTGGAAAGAAAACCATGTTAATTATAGCTCACAGGCTTTCAACAGTACAAAACGCATCAAGGATTATTGTCCTTGATGGCGGCAAAATTGTTGAGGAAGGTACCCATAACCAGCTGATGGAGACTAAAGGGGCATATTACAAGTTATATAATGAGGGAGCGGCGTGAAGGCGCATTATAAATTTTTGAGGAAATATATTCCGGAAGCTAACGTTACGGTACTTAGAGCCTTCACTAATGCTTCTTCCTTTAATCTCTTCAGAAATAAATATGCACCACTGAAACTGAAGTACTTCACAGGCTGAATCATCTTATATATCAAGTGTTTTCACTACTTCTTTTAAGGAATTTGAGCACTTAACCAGCAGTTTGTATTCCTCAGTGTTTAAGGGTATATCCAATATTGTGCAGATACCATTGCTATTAACAATAGATGGAAGACTCAAAGCAATATCGTTTATTCCATACTGCCCTTCTACAAGGCTTGATACTGTGAGAATAGAGTTTTCGTCTCTTGTTATGGCCTCAACTATTCTTCTTACTGCTAGTGCAACAGCATAATATGTTGCACCTTTTTTTTCAATTATTTCATAAGCTGCATTCTTTACATCCTTAAAAATATCTATCTGCGATAGTTTCTTATCACACTTTTGACATTTATTGCAGTACTCATCAACAGAAATACCTGCAATATTTGCAATGCTCCAGGCAGCTAATTCCGAATCTCCATGCTCCCCAATAATGTATCCATGGACATTTCTTGCATCAATTCCTACATGATCTGCAATAAGATATCTTAAACGTGCAGTGTCAAGGACGGTGCCTGACCCAATAACCCTGTTTTTTGGCAAACCTGAAACTTTACATGTTACATAAGTAAGAATATCTACAGGATTGGTAACAACCAGTAAAATCGAGTCATTATAGTAATTTAAAATTTGGGGGATTATATTTTTAAAAACCTGTGTATTCTTTTTAACCAGGTCTATTCTGGTCTCACCGGGTTTTTGATTTGCTCCTGCTGTAATTATTATTATATCAGAGTCACGGCAATCCTCATATTGCCCTTCATATATTTTTACCGGTCTTACAAAAGGCATGCCATGATTTAAGTCCATGACTTCTCCTTCAACTTTTTCCATATTGACATCAATAATGGCAATTTCAGAGATAAGACCGCTTAGCATTAATGTATAGGCAGTGGTTGCACCTACAAAACCTGCACCTATAATTGTAACCTTTTTAATAGACTTATCAGCTATAGTGTTCTTATCAACTATAGTTTCCCTGCTAAAAGATAACATTTTACTATTTGTTGTAGTTTTATTACAAAAATCCATTTCTTTACTCCTGACTTTAATGAATATGCAAAAAACAAATTGCTCCTTGTAAATTATTTTTGCATTATATATAGTTATTATGCTATAGAAACTTAGTAAATATATATCCAAAAACAAGGGTGCATTTATTTTATATGATGAAAATGTTGGTAAGGGGCATTAGTGAAGGCTCTAAGCACCGTAACGATAGCACCTGGTAAATGTTTCTTTAGACTTGATTAATGTACCCGTAAAACTATTTAACATTATAGTTTATATTTATAACTGTTGATTTCTGATAAAAAATCATTAATTGAGTACTTAAATTTTGAGGTTATTATGTAGTCTGTACTTTTAAAATATAAACCTATATCGGTTGTATTAGGCAAGCCTATTTTATAGTCTGCCAGGACTTTTGTTGCTGTGAGATAATAATATGGATGTGATTCAATAGTTTCTTTTATAATTTTATTGTTAGCTTCGATATTTCCATAAGCAATAGTAAGAGCATGGTTTCGCAGTAAACTAAGCTGTTCATCAAAATATGAAACAAAGGATGCAGTAGTCTCCCGATAATAGTCCTCATTCATTTTCAGCATCTCGTTATATGAACGACGGATAACAGTAAAACCAAAAATAAGCCCTGGAATATAAAGTGCCAGGCACAAGCTCGATACAAACCGTAGTAAGTAGTTGTACTTAACTAAGAAGTTTTTGTTTTTATAGACATATCTGACACAGCCTTTCGATGCACTATTCTTCAATCGGTTGATTTAATTATACCTTAATAGCTATTTTATGCAAACTGTAATTTTGTGCAGACGACCTGCATTTTTCTAGCAAACTCTGAAAAAATATCTGAAAAAATACAGGAAGATTTGGAGTATAAGCGGCTTACACATTTTTACGGGTGCTTAGCACAAAGCTACAGTTTACATTTCCAGGTTATAATTATAAAATGATTTCACAAGCAATAGATGATTATATGCTAATTATTTATGCGTTTATCAAATGTTTATTAAAATTTTATTCTATAACTGCATGAATAATCAAGAGAAAGGATTTGATTATGGAATTGGGAACAACTAATATAAATACAAAAAACGAAATTTCATATAAGAAGAACCTGAGGTAATTTTGGAATGCATCAAGCAATTCTTGCAATGGCTGCTGTTGTACTAGATGAAGAAGGTACAACTCAGGAGATGATAGATTATGATTTCCAGACTGGTAAGCTTGATATGATAATTGGTGCTGAATACCCCTATGGAAGGAAGTATATTCTAACAGGAAGCAATATTCTCACTACTTTGGTAGACGATGTTGATAGAGGCGGGTTTGGAAATGAATCAGCACCAGGGTATAACAATCTATGGCTAAACCAGAAAAAGGTAGTAACAGATGTGTTTGATGGTTATGACAGATACGCTGATGTCGATTTATATGAAAACGTAAAGTTTAAGAAAATGTTTCAAGCAGGCTATCCGCCTCTTAATTATATCGCAAAACAAGCCGATAATCCAGTGCTTTCAAGGGTTGTATGCAGTTTTCAATGTTCAAGTTTAGCAGTTTTTTACATGAGTTGTTTCAGTGTAATCACAATTGTACAATAAACAAATATTTTTTTATAAGTTTTGCTTATTATAAGCCTTCTACAGGTTGTATTTTACATACATTTTTTTAATATTACAAATAACACATGGTAGGTGATTAATATGATTTCTATTACAGATTTGATGAAATCCTTGAATGTTGAGAAATATCCTGAAAGATGGAATGAAATCTATTATAATGCAATGAAGGAATATGAATATTATGGCGCTTTTTTGCTGACGAGGAATATATTACAAAGTTAAATCGTGAATTCTGTTTATTCGATGATTGGTTTGAAATCATCTTAATAGCTGCGAAGCAGGTCAGAGAAAATGCTAACCTTATGAGATACATATATCTTTTAAATATGGAAAACCAGGTTTTCATTTTAGTTATTTAAGTTGGTTTCAGCTTTATATAGATGCTGAAATTCTTAGAATTGGGCGTTTAAATTTTGCTGTCTGTAAACACTTTAACGGATGTGTATATGTACTAAAGAATAAACTTGATGAAGTACAAATGCTTATGACCGATGTACGCTTGCATAAGGGCGGAATGGTTTTTGGTTCACCGGGATATCAGAATGAAGAGCTTGCATACGATGCGGATTTTTGCGAAACAAAAGAATACTTTGAAGGATATCCGGTGGGTGATGATG
>Ga0116195_1000295_pt1 | contig 48081 bp, 37 predicted proteins | sample AD_SCU002_MetaG_FD_89881 | JGI IMG/M metagenome (GOLD analysis project Ga0116195, IMG submission 89881) | Active sludge microbial communities of municipal wastewater-treating anaerobic digesters from China - AD_SCU002_MetaG | ecosystem: Engineered > Bioreactor > Anaerobic > Digestate | place...
AAAACAAATCAATAAAAGAAATCAATAAAAGAAATCAATCAATCAAAAAAATTGATTTAAATTGCTGAAAAATTAATCCTAATTCCAATTATAAAAACAGCATTGAGAAACAGCATTGAGAAACAACATTGAGAAACAGCATTGAGAAACAGCATAGAAAAACAGCATAGAAAAACAGCATTGAAAAACGGCATAGAAAAAGAGCATTGAGAAACAACATTAAGAAACAACATTAAGAAACAACATTAAGAAACAGCATAGAGAAACAGCATAGAAAAACAGCATTGAAAAAGAGCATAGAAAAAGAGCATAGAAAAACAGCATTGAGAAACAGCATTGAGAAACAGCATAGAAAAACAGCATAGAAAAACAGCATTGAGAAACAGCATTGAGAAACAGCATTGAGAAACAGCATTGAGAAACAGCATTGAGAAACAGCATTGAAAAAGAGCACAGAAAAACTGCATAGAAGAACTGCACAGAAAAAGAGCATAGAAAAACAGTATTGAGAAACAGCATTGAGAAACAGCATAAAACACAACATAAAAAATAGCATAAAACAAAGCAGAAATAAAATGAGCCCGCGGAGATTTGAACTCCGGACCACCCGATTATCAGTCGGGCACTCCACCTGGCTAAGCTACGGGCTCCTAATCTGTTTAGAAAGGACTTATGCTCCTTTTAAATAATTTTCGCTTGCTTCTCTAAAGTAGCTTTATATAATCATTAATAGAAAAAGGATATCTCGTGTTTCAACAAGAGGACTCGCTACACTTTTTTGTAATCAACAACCTCGCTGAACGTAGCTTATGCTTTGATATTACCAACAGACCTCGCCTGTTAGGGTGAGGTTGTTGATTTCATGAAATCCAGTTCATTTTGCATACTATGGTCTTTCAAGCTAAAGTAAGAATAGACGGATTCATGCAAGGATTAACCTCCACTATCCAAGAGATACCTTGGCATTTATGCCGAGGTTTTTCATTTAAAACATGAGCATCCCAAATACCCCTTTTGCTCTAAAAAATACTCTTCTCAACAATTAATTTAGTTTAATTCTCAATAAGATATTAAAGAAAATAACTATTCCAAAAGCAATAATTTTATAAACTTTCCAAAGGAAGTTTCTACTCTTAGTGATTTTAATAGAAAAAATATTCATTCCCAAAGGCTTTGCAATATCTAATATTTCAATTCTTTTCACTTTGGCGCTTTACAAAATGGTTCAATTCTATTTAGAATATAATTTTAGCAAACACCTTTATTTTTCTTTATCTTCAAACATATTACAACCCTTCTCAACAAAAATCAATTATAAAAAAAACTTAACCCAGAACTCAACTAAGAACTTAACTCAAGGATTAACTCAAATCTTAGCAAAAAATATGTATGAAAAAATAAGGTTTGCAAAATAGCTTAACTAATGTGATAAACTAAGATTCAAAAATATAATCATTAACTATGGTTAGAAACAAGGGTGAGAAAAAATGGACAAGAATGGGCAAATGAATTTGGTGGAATCTGAAAATGAGATACCAATCTTTCGCAGAAGCATATGTAAAATTGATGACCTTTCCTTAGAAGAAAGAATTTATTTTTACAACTATGTTCGAAAAATAAAGCAAGATGCTCTAAGAAGAGAGGACTTATCCAAATATCTCATAGAAAGAAAAACACCTCAAGAACTTAAGGCAAATCTTGTATTTTTAGAAGATAGCACCAGAACCGATCAGTCATTTCAAAATGCCTTAATGTTTCATTCTATTCCTTACTCTGATTTTGATGTAAACCGATCCTCTTTTAACAAAAGCGAAACCTACTATGACACCTTCAAAACCCTAATGGGCTATGGCTCAAGCATATTTGTAGTGCGTTCAAAAGTTGAAGGGTTATGTAGATGGCTTGATAATTCCCTAACAAGTTATGCAAGCGATTTTTCAATAAATACAGGACAACAAATGCCAAAACCACTTTTCATAAACGCGGGAGATGGAATGCATGAACATCCAACCCAAGAGCTCTTAGACGAATACAGCTTCTTAGAGCAATTTAATTTTAACAACCAAGAAATTCATATAGCTTTAATAGGGGATTTACGTCATGGAAGAACTGTTCATTCAAAAGTAGATGGGCTTAAAATTTTTGAAAAAGTAAAAGTAGATTTAATCGCACCACCCGAGATAGGAATGCCAAAAGATTACATAGAAAAAATGAAACAATTAGGGTATGAAATAAATGAATTTGAATCCCTAAATGAATATCTTTCTCAAAAAGATAAAAGCTCTATTGCGCCAATATTTTATTTCACAAGGCTTCAGAAAGAAAGAATGGATGAAGAGACGCAAAAAAAGATAAGCCGATTTGAAAAACAGTTATCTATTTCAGAAGAAAATATAATTATGGTTCCTTATTACACCAGACTTTATCATCCTCTCCCAAGGGACAAGAACTACATAATGATCTCAAGGTTTTTAGATAAAACGCCCTTTAACCGCTATGACGAGCAATCTCAAAACGGTTATTTCACAAGAATAGGTTTACTATCCATGCTTTTAGGATATTTTGATCAAGAGCTAGTTGGCAAAAGAAAAAGAGAACAGGTCTTTATAGATGACTTTGTTAATGAAGCTACCATACTTCCAAAAAAATCTAATAAACCTGAATATAGAAAAGCAATAAGGCCAATAGAAGATGGGATTGTGATTGACCATATTGCAAGGGGAGAAAAACCTTCAGATATCTGGGAAATAATAACAAGGATAAGAAAATCGCTAAAACTTGATTCAATAGGCTCTCAAGGGGTTTTTACTTCTACGCCAGTTGATGGAGTAGATTATTACAAAGGAATAATTTCCATTCATGGATATAATATATCAGGTGCCGAGGATGACTTTGTAAGAAAACTATCTGCAATATCCCCCAATTGCACCTTAAACATAATAGAAGGCTCTAAAATAACAAAAAAATACAGGCTTGGAATGCCTCAAGCAGTTATAGGATTTGATGGAACATCATGTAAAAACCCAAACTGTATTTCTTATCCAGCTTATAACGAAGGAGTTACTCCCTCATTTCATAGCAACAATACAAATGGAGCAAAACAGTTTATATGTGATTATTGTGACACTCCTCATGAATATAGCACCATATTTGATCCAAAATAAAACCCTTCAAACATCCTTAAAATCCACTTCAAACGATAAATAAATTCGTTTAAACAACAAACAAAGTCGTTTAAACAATAAATAAAGCACTTTAAAATAAAGGTTTTTAGATAAAAAAAATAATATTTTACTTTTTTAATATGTTTTTAACCTTTTAGATATATTTTTAATATTTTTATATTTTTAAGATATTTTTAATTATCTTTTAAGATTTTTAGTTTTTATTATCTTCAATATTTTTTAAGTGTCTTTTAATATTTTTAATAACCCAAATTTTTAATAACCCAATGGAAATTTGTCAAATAAGTTTTTAGTATTGTGAATTTTTAGTATTTCAGGTGAACTTAATGGATACAAAAAAAAGAACTAATAAAGAAGTGTTAGAATCTATACTTGATAATCATTTAAAATTCTCAACAGTATCAGGAATTCTAACAACCACTCCCGAAATGATATCATATATTGATAAAAACATACCTGAATTTGAGATAATCACAACAAAAAGTATACAGATAAAACCAAATCCGGGAAACAGAGAGCCAATAATCGCTGAACCTGAGATTGGTAGCTTTGTAAATGCGGTTGGGCTTAAAAACAAGGGAATGGAAAAAAGCTATGAGGAAATAAAAGCACTAACAGAAAATGGCTTAAAAGCAATATTAAATATATCCCTTTCAGCCAATTCAATAAATGATTTCATAACCCTTGCAAAAAAGTTTGAAGGGATTGCAGACATTTTAGAGCTCAATCTCTCATGCCCCCACGCAAAAGAGGGCTACGGTCAAGCAATCGGAGTAGATAAGGATTTAGTTCATTCATATGTATCTGCAGTTAAATCTAATACCTCTGCTTTAGTGTTTCCAAAGCTAACGCCCAATGTTAATAACATTGGAGAGATAGCAAAATCCGCCATAACCGCAGGAGCAGATGGAATAAGTGCAATAAACACAGTTGGGCCTATTGAATATATTGACCCCACTTCAGGTAGGGCAGTACTCTATAATCCCAAAGGTCACTTAGGAGGAAAATCCGGAGAATGGATAACAAAAAGAGCAATTGAGTGCATAACAGAAATCAGAAAAGCAATAGGTTATCAAATTCCAATAATCGGGATGGGCGGGGTAACAACCGGCGAGGATGTCCGAAACATGCTTTGCGCAGGAGCAAATGCAATCGGGCTTGGGAGTGTTCTAGGCAGAATAAAACAACAAGAGCTCCCAGAATTCATCAAAGCAGTTAGTAATGATGCTTTAACTTTTAAATATAATTCAATAAAATACATCTCACAAGAAAAATCACTTAACTACACAAAAAGCAAAATAATTAAAATTGATGATTTGAATGAAAACCTAAGAATTCTAAGACTCTCAAATTCCCTTGATTTTCAAGAAAGCCAGTATGCATTCTTATGGCATCCTGATGCAGGGGAAAAACCATTTTCAATAGTGGATTCAAATCCATTGACATTTCTAATCAAAAGAAGAGAATATGCACCACTTAGCGATAAAGGGCTGTTTACAAATTTAATCTTCTCATTAAAAAAAGGCGATACAATTTATCTAAGAGGACCTTATGGAAACGAAGTTGAAAAAACAAATGCCAAAATAGCGCTCATTGTTGCAGGTGGTTCAGGAATAGCAGTTGCACCAAAACTTGCTAAAACATTAAAATCACATGGAAAAGAGTGTATTATCTTTCACGGAATTAAAGATGACTCAGAGTCCCTTCAAAAAGAGGATTTCATGAAAGGTCTTTGTTATGTTCCTATTACAGATAATGGAATAAACGCAAGGGTTTTAGACGCATTAAATGATTACATCTCTTTAAACAAACCCCGCACACCAAAAGAGACTGGGCATTTGCTTGATTTGGTTTGCTATAATATAGGGCCTTTAGGCTTTATGAAAAAAGCATTAGACTTAGAAGAAAAACTAGGGGTATCAGATGCAAGAATATATAACTCTTTAGAACTAAAAAGCATGTGTGGTATTGGAATCTGTGGCGAATGCGCATGTGGAGAAAAGCTAACATGTCAACACGGAACATTTGTAAGCCTAAGATATCTAATTAATAATAACATTAATCTATTAGATTATACCTAACCATCTATTAGAACAAATATAATCAATTAGTTACTTTTTGTAACAATAGTATTAACAATAATAATATTAATAAATCCTTAAAAAAATATTTAAGAAAAGCAATTCATTATGACAGTTGATAGGTAATATAGTTTTTTTAATTATTTAATAGAGCTAAGTGAATTAGCTAGGTTTAAAATGAATTCTTGTATCTAGATATATTCAGAGGTTTTTAAATGATTAGACTATCAAATATAAAGATATCAGGGCTTGAAGGAGCAATAAGAGGGATGAGAAATCCTCATAATTCTTGGGATAAGTCTGATAGCTACATTTGTCCAAAAGATATCGATTGTAAAAAATGTAATACCAATCTAGATTCCCACTACTTTGATAGTTCCATTTGTTATGTTTTAGGTGAAAATGACTATAAACTTGCAGAAAGTTTGGTAAGAGCTGGAAATGATCACTCAAAATTTCTAAGACAAATATTTATCTCAATAGATATCACAGCTCCGTTGTATTGGTGGAAAGAGATGGATACATACAAGGTAGGAACAGTTGCGAACTCAGAATCCACAATGCACTCTATTCACAAACAGCCTTTTAATATTGATATGTTTAGTGTAGATAGCAAAAAACTGCAAAATATTTACAATAGCCAATTAATTCCACTTTTAGAAGAGTATAGAACACAATATTTAGAAACAAAAGACATGGGAATTTGGCTTGATATAATCCAGTTGCTCCCTACAAGCTTTAATCAAATGCGAACATGGAGCGCAAACTATCAGGTTTTAAGAAACATATATAACGCAAGAAAAGATCACAAGCTAAAAGAGTGGAGAAATTTTTGTATTGCATTAGAGTTTATCCCCTATGGAGAACTTATCACATTACCCAAAACTACTTAAAACATCAACTCTAAATTTCTCTAAGAAATACACTTAAGGCTTTAAGAAATACATTTGAAATAATGCTTAAAAGAATAATTGAAAAAGAATAATTGAAAAAGAATACTTGAAATAACTAACATAAATAAAATTTTGATAAATTAATCACCTTTAATTAAGACCATTGATTCATAGTTTTGATTCATACCTTTTAGTTCAAACTAAAAACTTCATAATCTTTGTAAAAAAATGATAGACCCACACGTTCACTTAAGGGATTGGAATGAATCGCATAAAATGACCCTTGAAAGAGGGCTTATCTTATATCAGATTCAAGGCTTTAGTTATATCTTTGAAATGCCAAACACAAAACCTGCAATAATCTCAAAAACTCTTGCTCTTAAAAGAATTGAAGATGCAAATAGAGCAATAGAAAAAAATGGGCTTTTGATAAAACATGGACTTTATATTGGTTTGACAAATCAGCCTGCACAAATTAAAGAAGCAGTTGATACCTACCAAGAACTCTTTCCAAGGGTTGTTGGATTAAAGCTATACTGTGCAGGAACAACAGGCGATCTTAAAGTAACAGACAATAATTCTCAGTATAATCTATTAAAACAGCTAAGCGAACTGAAATATAACGGGGTATTAGCTGTTCACTGCGAAGATGAAGGGCGTTTTTATCCGGAAAAATGGAATCCGTTAATCCCTTCAAGCCATGACCTTCAAAGACCCTCAATAAGTGAGTTACGTTGCGTTAGAAATATATTATATCTTTCCAAAAAATCGGATTTCAAAGGCAAATTACACATTTGTCATGTATCAAACCCTAATTCAATAAACGAAATAGAGTCTGCAAAAAACCATAGTGATTTCAAAATTACCTGTGGGATTACGCCCCATCATGCAATATATAACAAGGAGTATATGGATTCATTAAATACTAAAGATGCACTACTCTTGAGAGTCAATCCTCCAATAAGGGATAGAAAAAATCAAGAACAGTTATTTCAGTCCATTTTAGATGGAAAAGTAGATTTTATAGAAACTGATTTTGCCCCTCACACACTTGAAGAAAAAATAAATCCTGAGATTAATAATCCCTATGCTTCAGGAATTGCAGATTTAAGTTTATACCATAGACTTTTAGAGTTACTAAAAACTCAAGGGATTTTGCCATCTGAAATATTTAGGCTTACACATTATAATATAGTCAAAACCTTTGGATTAGAAGGATTAATTTAAATATAACAAATGTTTGATATCTAAAAAATAAAAGTCAATCTATTTTGGTCCTATCTGGGTGTTTTTTATTGATAATAAAAGAAAATAAGTTGTTGGATACTGATTTATCAATTGTGGTTCCTACATATAACGAGGTATTAAATGTTGAATCTCTAATACAAAGAATACATCACTCTTTAACCTCTACAAAGATAAACTACCAAATAGTATTTGTTGATGATAACTCTCCCGATGGAACAGGTAAACTACTTGATAAACTCGCTAAAGACAAAACTTCTAATGTTTTTGTTTTGCATCGCCTAAATAAAAGAGGGTTATCATCTGCGGTGTTAGATGGAATTAACTATTCCTCGGGCAGGATTATCTGCGTTATGGACTCAGATCTTAGTCATCCACCAGAAAAAATTATAAAGATGCTAGACTTAATAGAAAACAAAGGATTTGATTTTGTATTTGGAAGTCGGTTTGTCAAAGGTGGCAAAACAAAAGGATTCTCAATATTTAGGATTTTGATATCTAAAGTTACGGCTTTCCTTGCTCGAAAACATACTAAAATCAAAGATCCTTTAGCAGGTTTTTTTTTGATTAAACGTAAGTGTTTAGAAGGAATTGAGTTTGACCCTTTGGGTTTTAAGATTGGTCTTGAATTCATAGTCAAGGCAAATTACTCTAAGATTGGTGAAATTCCAATACTTTTTATTAGCAGACAAAAAGGTAAAAGCAAGGCCTCTTTTAAGATTTTAATTAAATATTTGCATCAGCTAAAAAAGCTTAAAATCTACTCGAGAAATAAAAATTCTCAGAATAAATGCTTCTAATTATATCTCGGATAATTGAATTTAATTTTTCTATAAATAGCTATCTATTAATTTATCTCTTACTATCTTCTTTAAAATTAAAAAACCTTTAAAGCATGAATTTTAGAAGTCATCTCGCTAGATAATATAGGTTAATCGTTGATTGAATTTGAGTATTTTATCCATCCATTTTTACTAAAAACCTCAAAAGATCAAAGTATAATGATGAGCTGGATTTTACAAAAATCAAATCTCCTTAATCTCAATTAGAGAGTTAGTTATCTTTCTTGATAGTGCAAAATCCATTGTTTGAAACCTAGTTTTTCCATATTTTTGAATAAGGGCAATCTCTATTGAAAGTGGATCAATTGCAGCATAAAGCATATTTGATAAATGGTCGTATGTCAAACAAAGTCGTATCTTAGGTTTAATAAATGAAAGCATATCCAAAAATATCTCATTTTTTAATTCTTGATTACTTTCCTCAATTTTTAATTTAAAATCATTAAGCATTGGATTATCTATTAAATGGTCAAGTACATAAAAATAACTTGCTTCTTTTTTAACAGTTGATAAAACAATTGAAAAATTACATTTTGAGATGAAGCCGTCTATCTCAAATGCCTTAATTATGTTATTAAATGGTCTGTACACCTTTTCTTTTTTCATATTAGAAATAAACGAAAGTCCCCTGAAATTCTCCTTTAGGCTTTTGTAGATCTTATTAGTTTGAATCAGATTATCCTTAAATACCAATACGTTGTTAGCGTTAATATTTTGAAAAAAACGTTTTGCACCCCCAAGAAAGTCTATCATTTTATATATGTTTTTTTCAAGCTCTTTTTCTTGTGTATGAATCACAAACACAGTGTCTTTGTACATATTTCTTTGTTTTATGTTGAATACAGCCTTTGTTGCATCATCTAATACTGGATAAGTCTCTTTTGAGCCAAAAATTCGGTGGTAATTCTTTTTAACTCCTGGACAAATAGCATTAAGATAACAAACCTTGCAAGTTATTTCATCTTTTATGTAAGCCATATCAAAATATGATGCAACGCTATCCAAAAAAAAGGTTTCATAATACTCTACACCACATGCCCTTAGTGCTTCAGAAGAAAAATCCTCACTTCCTCTCATATAACAAAGTGGGACCCTCTCAACTCTTAGGTTTATGTGTTTATTTCTGCAAAACTCAATTGCTTTTTTTAAATAAGGCTCAACCTTAAAATAACGAGGAACAATGCCCTTTGATAGAGATTCAAAAATCTCATCATCATCAGAATGAGCATCAACAAAATTCATGGTGTATGTTGTAATGTTTTCTGACAAAGAAGAGAGCTTCTCTACTATCTTAGGCAAAATCCTATAGTTTTGTTCAATAATTGTGGTATTAATGCTTATCTCATAACCCATTCGGGTTGCAATCTGAATATTCTCAAAAACTTTTGGAAGCTCTATTTCTTCAGATTTATTTATCTCCATCTGAACTTTTGGATCAATGTGATGAATTGAGAATACTAGCTTTTTAACATATGGGCTTAGTTCTTTTAAAAGTTTCTCATTAAGCTTTGTTCCATTAGTGATAATACGAATCTCTCCACTAGGTAACTTTTCTTTAACAATCTTTGCAAACAAAACAATATCAGGATGCATTGTAGGTTCTCCACCGGTAAAAACAAATCTTATGGTTCCAGTCTTTATCAGTGTATCTACCTTACTTTCAAAATCCTCTCTGGTTAAATAAAGCTCTTGTTTTTTAACTGAACAAAAGATACATTTATGGTTACAATCCATGCACAATACCAAATAGCCATCCATCACAAATCAATCCTTTCCTTTTAATCTCAATAAACAATAAAAAACCTTTGCATAACTTCCAAAATATCTCGCAAATAGTTGAGGTTAAATGTTATGTGAATCCATCTATTCAAACTTTGTGCCTCAAGACCAAAGTATGCGAAGTGATGCTGGATTTAATGAAATGAAAAACCCTAAAGCATATATCCTAAATCTCGAATATATAATTCAAGATTAATCGTTTAGTAAATCTATATTTTATTACTTAGCCTCTTCTTACCTATGTTACTTTATTAAACATTTTAAAATCTGAAATTATGCAAAATGAGTTTGGATGCCACAAAAATCTTATAATCACCATAAATACTTAATTAAATATAATATCTAATCATCCAAACAATTGATTGTTCTTAAAAAATACTTAGCCTCCAAAAGATAAACCTGCTAACTCAAAGGTTTTAAAATATCTTTGGCTTTAATATCAAACATTTCAAAATACTTCTTAAAAAACCCTTTGCACTCATTATTTTTCAAGCAATCTTTGCACAAAATAGATTTTTCAAACAGATTGTTGTTGTCACTAAATTGAATAGTAAAGTTTTTAGGGCTAATCCTTTTTAATATGCAAAATGGAATATCTCTGAAATAAATATTAATATTATTTTTAGAAGCAAAATAGATAGCATCCTCTAAAAAAGGCAATGTCATTTCTGTTGAAGGCATAAGCATTTCAATGTTATCTTTCGCTTTGCCCAAAGGTTTTGGATACGAAATCTCCCATTCACTAAAGCCCAATGTCTTAATAAAAAAAGGCATATCCTTAATATAACAGTAATTAATCTTTGTTAGAATAGTATTAACCATAACTTTAAAACCTTTCCTATTCAAAATCATAAGAGCTTTACAATCTTTTAACCATGAATCTCTTGAGTGGGTTAAGGTATCATGAACATCGCGTCTATGTGATAAAACAGTTATCTTAAATAACAGCTTTTCCTTATACTTTTCTAATTCATCTAAAAGTTTTGAGTCTAATAAAACATAACCAGGGGTTAAAATAATGATGCTTTTGAATCTATCATAAGAGTCGTTTAAAAATTTCAGAAATTTTGATGAATTGATAGGGTTTTTTCCAGAGATTTCTAATATCTCAAGGCTATTAGATTTATCCTCAATTATATTTTTTTCAAAACCTAATTGTTTATCATAACTTGCCATATGTGGGCAAAAAAGGCATCTGTAATCACATTCTTTACCAAGATATACCCAAAATACTGAATTATCCATAGTATCTTTGGATATTTTGATAGTTTATAAGTTTTTTTAACCCTTTAAAGAATCCTTTCTAGATTAAATCATTAAAAACTAGCTACCTTCTTAAAAGATTTAGCTCTTTTTCATAACAACAATCCTAAACCAAAGAGAAGTTGCTCTCCTAAACATCTTTAGAGCAGTCTTAAAGAACTTTAATTGGTTTGGGATATATTTATATTCTATTGGAATTTCTTTTATTCTCAGTTTCTTTGTGTTCGCATAATATAAAAATACCGTATCCCAAAGGTAATCAGGCTCTTTTGGATTTTTAATTCTATCAAACACATCCTTTCTAAAAAGCTTAAGACCCGACTGGACATCTGCTTGTTTAATCCTAAAAAGGATTTTAGCATATTTCCTATAACCCAGACCCCCAATCTTTCTTAAAAAAGGAGTATTTTGCTTTCTAATATACCTTGAGCCAATAAATATCTCAAAATCATCAAAAAGCCCATTACAATCATCCATAAATTCAATAGGATAAGACATATCATCATCAATTATACATATCCATTCGAACCTGCTGGCTTTAATCCCCTCTTGTATTCCAATCCCTTTACCTCTAGGCTTAATGAAAAGTGGAATTACATTCTTAGATTTAAGCCTTTTAATAACATCAAAGGTATTGTCATCGCTTGTTTGAGCTGAAATGATTATCTCAAATCTATCAACAAACTCACTTCTAGATAAGTAATTTTGGATATGGGTTGTAATCTTTTCTATTCTCCCCTCAGAATTAATTGTAGGGATTACAACTGAAACATCAACTAATTGTTTGGCTTTTTTTTTAATCTCAGAGGTTTTCATAAAAAACAACTATTTACTTTGTATTATTTAAATATATTGAAGTTGTATACATGCTCTTATTTGTTCTTATTTATAATCTGTTCTTATTAACTAAATCTTATAAAACATGTTATAATAGTATTGTTGTATCTCATTAATTGCCATAAATTTGCTAACTAAATCTTTCTTATTACATTCTCCTCTGATTTCAAAAAATAATAATTTAAAAACCTACCAATAAAAACTTCAATATTTGGAAAAGGAAAAAGATATTTAAATCTAAGCCTTACAAATGGCCTATACAACACCAGTAAAAAAGAGCAAACCTTTCCAAAGGTCTTAGAAGAAAAATAATATTTTATTTTATCATCTATTAAATATGATGAGTACATCAAAAACTCATAGAGTCGTCTTTTTTTTGGGCTAAACCATGGTAGAAGTTTTGAAATCCTAAACGAATCATAAAAAGACCAATCACAAAGCCTTTTAGGTTCTTTTAATCCTGCTTTAATTGCTTGATTAAAATATGTTGTATTAGGATAAGGAACAGTAATATACATCGGCTGAATAAGGCAGTTATTGTTATCTTTTAAAAGCCTTGAGATTAAAGCTATACTCTTTTTTAAATCACTTCTTTTCTCAAAAAAAGAGCCTGTAATAAAATTATACCTAATCTTTATAGGGTATTTAGCAATTCTTTTATTAAAATTAATTATATCCTCTTGGCTGATTTCTTTATTATACAGTTTTCTAATCCTTTCGCTTCCACTTTCTATTCCAACAGCAACCCATTTAAGACCACTTTTTGCAAGTTCTAAAAGCTCATTATCGTTTAGTAAAAGAAGATGTGTAAGGTTTGCTTCACAGCTAAAACTGATCATATCCTTTGGCTTTCTCTTAAAATTTTCTTGATAAACCATCTTAGCAAATCTAAAAACCCTGCTTTTATTCACAAAAAAACTATCGTCTATAATAAAATAATTCTTTAATCCATAGCTTTTATATATCCTAATTATGTTATCAAAAATCTCTTTCTCATCTCGAAATCTCCACTTCTTATTTGAATAATATTGATTGTAGCAAAAAGAGCAGTTGTATATACATCCCCTTGCTCCTTCAATATAGAAATCATTTTCCTTTGATTCTTGAATATAAGCTTTCATATCAAGCAAATCATAAGGAGGGTCTTTTAATTTGGAGATATCAATTGGAGGGCTTTTTTCAAAATAAATTATTTTACCTCGCCTATCCTTAAAATAAACCCCGAAAATACCTTTTAATGACTCTTTTTTATCAAGCCTTTTAATAATCTCAGGAAGTATTTTCTCTCCTTCTCCCACACAAACTATATCAATATATTTTTCATTTAGGGTTTGAATAGGTCTTGCACAAGCATGAACTCCCCCCCATAGAATAGTGCTGTTCTTTCTTTTTTCTTTAATCTTTTTAGAGATAAGTGCCCCAAAATGCGATTGGTATCCAGTAAAAGCAGAAACACAATACACTAAAACATCTTCTTCAAATGTCTTTTTTAAAAGATAGTCCCAGCCCTGAATTTTTTGGTCTATAATCAAAACATCATATCTTTTTAAATCAACCTCCCTTAAAGCTGAAAGAGCAGGTAAAGGAATAGTCTTATAGAGCTTATCATAAATACCTGAAAGAGGGGATATAAAAACAATCTTTTTTTTCATTTTCAATCTTTTTAATTTAGGATAAAAAACCTTTCTTTTAAAACTTTTTTTTTAAAAATTATAAGATTTAAACAAACCTTTCTAATGAAAAACCTCGGCATAAATGATTAATGCTTAAAGGGACCTTTCAGATAGTCGAGGTTAATCGTTATGTGAATCCGTCTATTCAAACTTTCTGCTTGAAAAAGCAAAGTGTGCGAATGAACTGGATTTTATGAAATCAACTTAATTATTGTATACTTAATGGTTGTATGAAAATAATAAAAATTACAAAGGGTTAGACATTTTTAATTGTAAGTTTTATTATCTCTGATTTGATTAAGTTTGCTTCCTTTTTACTTATTTTCTCATGTAACGGAATATAAAGCACATGGCTTTGAAGAAATCTTGCATTCTTACAAACACCATTTGATATATCAACACAATAATCTTTTTTAACATCAATCCCTTTTTTTAAAAGGTTTTTTTTAGCCTTTTTTAAATCCCTTACAACTATTGGATATAAAAACTGTGCAATCTTATTTCTACAAATATTAGATTTGATAGTCTCATTTTTATTACTTTCTTCACTGCATCTATACTCTATATTGTTTTCTTCTTCGCTAATATATTCTCTATTATTATCTTCTTTGTTCCTATGTTCTTCTTTATTATCTACTCTAATGTTTTCTTCTCTATAACTACAACATCTATTACTCTTTTCAATAAACGTTAATTCTTGGTTTTGACTATCTAGATTAATAAAACAATCATATATATTTTGAAGTTTGATTATTTTCTCATACCTATTAAAAAATCCTTTAAAACTTGACAGGAGATGCATTAAACCAAGTTTCCCCATTCGTTTAATAGGTTGTGGCGTAAATGTTATTGGATCTTTTGAAAGTCTATCAATGAAATCCTCTTTTTTACCTTTTTTATTTTCAAAAAGAATAATTGGAAATACAATCATATTAAAAACTGGCTTGCAAAAAACTAAAGAGCTAATAACAGATTTGAAATAAATCTTAAGCTCTTTTAAAAACTCTTTACTCCCAAGTGTATTCTCAAGTTCGAAAAATATCTTTCTAAACACTTTAAATTTTGGATTATTCAAATTATTTAATACAATTAGTCCTCCATATGTTGCAGAGATTTGCTTAGAGAAATTAAAGCTATATATTGCTATATCCCCCTTTGTTCCTGTATTATAGGGCTTAATAGAATCATTTAAATCATTTATATCCTCTCTTGATATAGACTTAGCTTTAGAACATAACAAAGGATATGTGTGGGCACAATCCTCTATTATGAAAATATCATGTTTTTTAAGCTCATCAAAAATCTCCTCTCTTAAAACAATCCCAAATAGATGTGGAATAATAGCAATCCCTACATCTTTTCCAATTACTTTCTTAATCGCATCTAAGCTAATGTTAAAATCCTTAAGACTAACATCTGCATAAACCGGTTCAAATCCTGCTTTAATCACAATATCTCTCATTAAACTAAAATTATAGCCTGCCAAGATAATCTTTTTTTTCTTAACAAACCCCTTTAATTGAGAAAGTACCCAATAAAAACTATTTCGTGATGAGTCTATTAATTGTATTTGTTCTAGTTGGCTAACACCAAAATAAACGGATAGTATCTTTTTAACTTTAATCTCAAGTGATTTTTCATCCTCAAATAAAATCCTTGGGCTAATTGCCCTTGTCCTTATAATCTGTCTTGGGATTGCCATTTTTCTAGTGAGTTTGGAAATAATCCACTTAATATAAACCTAGCTACAAAATATACAATAATAATAAAACTAGCACCAATAAACCTTGAAAATAGTGTAAACACCAAGAAATCAATAAAAGAATAGCCTGATAACGCAAACAAGCTAAGTACTAACAAATCCAGTATAAAAATTCCTCTAGGTAAAAGCGAATAAAAAATGCTTCCTAGCCCAATAGTTATAAGGATAATCCCAATATTTAATCCTATGTTCATTCCAAGAAATATGAACAAAAGCTTTGGAATCTCAAGTAAATATCTTATAAAATACGACCTTTTCTGAATTTCAATTTTACTTTTGAACTTAAAGTTTTCAGAAAAACTAGCATTAATTAGATAAAAGTCAATCAAAAACAAAAATAATAGCCCTATCAAAAATATTAATAATTCGTACTTTAAAAATAAATCTTTATCAAGAAATCTAAAAATCAATAAAACTAATCCTAATAAGAAAAACCCATAAAGAACAGAATTCTCATTTTTTTTAATAGAATTCAACTTAAGTGTTAATTCATCACTAATTTCATCTTTAATACCTAATTTTTTAGATATAATTCTAGGCGCAAATCCTGCAATTAAGCACCCTGATAAAAACAATAATACAAAAGTTACATTCATATCTTTTATCCTCTCAAAAATACCTTTATTCCAGAAAAGATATATCAGTCCCAAAAATAATACAACATAACAAAAAAACAAAAACTTACTTCTAATTTTAGCGATCATATTAAAAACCCTCAAAAATCATATTCTAGCCTTTTACTTTACTGACCTTTTACTTTAGCTTTGTTCATTAATAGAAAAGCATACATCGTGTTTCAACACGAGGACTTGGTACGCTTTTTTGTAATCAAAAACCTCGCTTTAGTATAGGGCATGCTTTTATATTACTAACAGGCCTCGCCCTTTAGGGATGGGTTGTTGATTATATTTTACCTTTAAATATTAATCCATAAATATAAGATTTTGTAATTAACTATCAAAATATTAATACTTTAAAAAAAACAATGTAATAAAAAACAAAAATTCAATCTGATCTTGTGAATCCGTCTCTTCAAACTTTTGGCCTCAAGAATAAAAAACCTCAAAACCAAAGTCTGCGAAATGAGCTTGGATTTCACGAAATCAGAGTAGGCAAATATTTAATGACCAAATGAACTAAGTTAATGAAATTAAATAAATCTTAATAAAAAAATCTTAAGGCAAGCAAGTTAAATATCACTCTTAGACTTTTAAAAGGATGGACTAAATAATAAGCCAAATACCAATTTCTATAAATCTTTTTTAGTTTGTTCTTTTTAATGTTACTAAAATTAAATTTATTATTTGAATAATGATATGATACCTGTTCTTTATTACTTAAAAAAATTTTCTTATTCTTTTCAAAAAAAGATGAGCCTTCATATGCAGTAAAATAAGCTATTTGTAAAACATCAGGCTTTGTTCTAAAAGAAAAATCAATAGATTTTTTAATCTCAGAAAGTGTTTCACTAGGAGCACCAATCATGTAATAATTCACTGTTAAAATCTTGTATTTCTTACAAAGTTTTATTGCTTTATCAATGGAGCTAAGAGTTTCTCCTTTTTCCAAGATTCTTAAAATCCTCTCAGAAGCACTTTCAACCCCAAAATTTAAAGACTCACACCCTGCTTTCTTCATAAGTGCAAGAGTTTTATCATCAAGTGAATCAGCCCTTACCTGTGCCATCCATCTAAACTTTAGATTTTGTTTTGTTATCTTTAGACAAAGCTCTCTAATAAACGGTTTGTTACTTAAAAAATTGTCATCATTAAACCTTATTGCATTAAAGCCGTTTGAAAGCATCCTTTTAATTCTTTTTATTGCTTCATTACTTGAAAAGTGACTTATCTGTTTTCCTTGGCTGATTCTTAAGGTTTGTGAACAAAATATGCAATTATAAGGGCAACCTTGGGTTAAATTCATAAAAGCCCATTTATTCCTTTTAACTCCTTTTAACGGATAAACTGTGTAGTATTTTCTTGATTTAAGTTCTTTTAAATCAAGCATTGGAATGTTGTCCATATCATTAAAGTCTTTATGTGTTTTGAGATCAATAATATCCATCTTACAATATTTTTTCGGGTCATCAATAAAATATCTTGCAAAATTATAAAATTCTCCTTTTATTGACGAAACAAATCTATAATCATCTCTTTTGTAGTTTTTGGTATTTGCAGATCCATCACCTTGGATTAAGAAAGGATCATATGATGGGATTTGGCCAAAAACAAAAACCTTAGAACGCATGTTATTAAGCGAATAATTAATAATTTTTTGTGAGAACAATTTGTTGTATGATTTAACATTTATAAATATAAAATCTGCATCTTTTAATTTGTTGTAAAGTGCTGTTTGTTTAATTTCATCTATTTTTAAATCTATAAATTCAACTTTAAACCTTTTTTTAAAAAGAGTTATTGCCCTAAACGTTGAAATGTTTGGCTCTTTACTTTTTATTATGCTATTTGAAGCTTTACAATTCAAAAACGGCTCTAATATTACAACTTTCTTCATTTTCAATCTAGCTAGTGTTTAATCCAAATTTTAGTTATCCTCATAATGATAATAATAACAACAATAATGCGTGTATATATGAAAATAAAATAACAATACAACAATAATAAATCCAATCAATCAAGAGTTTTTTTAATATAATATAAAAATAGTTTGTATAAATTAATATATTTATTTAATCTATCGAGTTCATGAATTCGTAATTCGCACACCTTAGTCTTAGGCTATAAAGTTTGAAGAGACGTATTCACTCAACAACTATCCTCAACTATTCAAGAGTTACCTTGGCATTTATACCTAGGTTTTTCATTTTCAACTTCTTTAACTAACCCCTATTTTAGGTATCTTTTATAAAATTACCACTTTTTGTATAATTACCTTTGAGAAACCATAACATATATAAATTATTAGTTCTTTGTAGCTAACTTGAGGGATTTGATTTATGCAGATTTTGTGCTTAATTGTTTATCATCCTGATTTTTAATTGAGGCGATTATAGTTGGTTCTAAATTCAATATTAGATATGACTAAAGGCTTAAGAGAAGCCTTTTTAATCCCATGCTCTTTGATTCTTATTTTTATTTGTATTTTCTTATTTTATAAAAACAGAAAAGATTTTATTATTCCATTTAAGAGTATTAAAAAAAAAACTTGGATAATTCTTGGGTTTATAATCCTATTATCAATTGGAATTAGGCTTTATTTTCCAATTGGACATAGGATGTATTTTGATGAATTTGATTACATGGCAAATGCAAAGCAAATATTAAATCTAGAGTGGGGTTTTACTGAGCTTTATCAAAAAGAGCCAATATTGGTCCCTATTATTTACTCTTTTTCATTTCTTGTTTTTGGGATTTCAAACCAAACTGCAATATACACATCATTAGCGTTTGGTGTTCTTAGTGTGTTTTTACTATTCTTATTTGTGTATTACCTAACAAAAAACGAAAAGATCGCATTAGTATCGTCTTTTTTTCTTTCAATCCTAGCTGAACATGTTATGTGGTGTACAAGTGCTGAACGGAATGTCATCTCACTTTTTTTCCTGTTATTGTCTTTACTGTTATCTTTTATGTTCGTTGAAAGGAAAAAATCTGTTCTTTTGATACTTACTATTTGTTCAATGAGTCTTGCATCACTTACAAGAACAGAAAATCATGTGAGTTTTTTTCTTTTGATTCCCTTATTTCTAATATATGCTATAAAACCCAAAAAATATCTTACAAAGAAAAATATTGCCATAATACTTTTAATAGCAATTTTAATGACTCCAAACTTTATAAATCAATTAGAGCTCTTTTTTACCCACAGTTGGTCTAATAAAGAATCTAAAGGCGAATTTGAAGATAATTTCTCTTTAGGAAATTTAATGCATAACTCCAAAATTGACCTTAAAGCAATATTTTTTCCTGATGGGATGAATATTTTAGTTAATGTATTATTAATAATTTTATTGGTTTTAGGAGCATTCCTGTTTTTCTTTCTTAAACCAAAAGAATTTGTTTATATTTTGATATTTTTAATAATATTTTACCTTGCATATTTTTTGGCATGGCCAACAGTTCAGGCAAGAAGTAGGTTTTATTTAACCTTTTACCTAATGTTTATAGTATTTTTATCGTTTGGCATTTTCTCAATCTATAAACTTAGATTTCCCATAAACTTAAACATGTGTATCGCATTAGTTCTAATTCTTGCATTTGTATATGCTCCGTACTTAGCTTTGAAATATCAAGAACATCGGAATAGTTATTTTGTGTATCAGACAGCTTCAGTTATTGATTTAATAAAAACTGCCCCAAAAGATTGTACGATTGTTGCGTTTAGTAAGAATTTTATCCAATCTACATCTGATTTAGAGGTATTATCCTATGCAGGGTTTGTAATGCTAAATAGTATGAAAGAAATAGATTTCTCAGAATCTTGCTTTATACTTTATTGCGGTATATATTGCAAACAAAAAGTTCTTACACAATCAAATGCATATGTTATTATGCAAGATTACAATCTTTTACCAATTAAAGACTATAGTATTTATGTATCAATCTATAAAATATTAAACAAAAGAACCTCTTATAACCCATTGGCTTTTCGATAAAAGTTAAATGATGATTACTGTTTTGAAAACAAGTTAATACAGTTCTTATTTTGGCTTATTATTTTAGTTTTTTCTATTCATTTAAATGTTGTAATATTACCACTTTCTAAAATATTGAATATTATTAAACTACTAATTGTCTAATTAGTTTCCTCGGGTAAGTATTTATATATTATTAGAATTGATGTAGAATCGTGAAATGAAACTGGTCCAATTAATTCAAACTTTAGATTATTAACTCCAGTCGTTACTAAATTATTTACATTATCCATACCATCAATCAAATAATCGTTTCTAGGGTAAACTAGCTCATAAATCCTCACTCTAGGGTAAACAATTACTTTTGAATCTTTGAACAGAAACTTATAGAAAAGCGTTGGGTTCTCTACGTAAAGACTTGCTTCATTTTGATTCAACCTATCAAATAAATTCAAAATATATTTTCCATCATAAAAAGCGCTTGGTGAAAACGCGATTATTGAAGCATTAAAAATAATGGAAGATATTAACACAAAATAGATGATTTGTTTGCCTTTGTTCTCATAAAAATATATAATTGCTGGGATCAAACAATAGAAGTTTAATATTTGTATATCAAAAGAAGAAGGGGCAAACTGATAAAAAAATAAAAATGCAAACAATAATGTTACTATTCTCGTCTTTTTGCATATCAGTCCAAGTATAAGAAAATATGTTGTAAAAAATATAGGCCTTGCAAATGCACTATTTTCTCCGTTGAGATTATTCATTACAAAAGAAATATTATTCCAAAAATTTCCCGATGTTGAATAGTCTCTTAAGTGGTAATAAAACATAATACTAAGTAGAATAAAAACAAATACAAAAATAGTGAGAAATACCTTGTTTTCCAATCTATTTTTGTTCTTTTTATAATCTTTTATTAGTTTAATTTTTAGAAGTAAGTACTTAAATGCAAAAACTAATGAATATAAAACAAATTCTGGTCTTGTGACTCCACCGATCAAGAAATTTGAAATAAATAATATGTTTAGTAATTTGTTATCAGTTTTTTCAATTCTTTTTAATAGAAAATAAGATAACAAAATTGATAGAAATACCATAAAATAAACAACCTTGAGTCTGTAAATTGCAAGCAAAAAACTCATATTTGTAACAATTGTTGCAATAATAAGTATGATATCACTTCTTTTAAAACCCCTTTTCTTAAAGAAGAGATACATCATCAAATTGAATATGAAAAACAAGAAAAACATAACCACAACAATTAGGTTATATGTTTGGAAGATATTTCTGATTTCAAATATCCAAAAAAGGTTCATAAGAATATATATATACCCAATGCTTGATGTGGTAGCGTAAAAGTCATAATTTCTTTGTTCGTTTGTTCTAACAATTCCATAATAATATTTGACATCAGTTTCATCATAAGCAAAGAAATCTTTGTCCTTAATTAAAGGATAGTAAAAAAGAGCAGTTATTGTAGCAATTATAATAAGTGTGATAATTGTTTTTTTGTTAAATATTTTTTTTCTGAAAGAATACAAAAGGTAGAAACTCATAAATATCATAAAACAATTTATAATAACCCAATGGATGTGCAAAAATTTATTTGGGATGAAGGGGGTTAAAAATAATTCAATTATATCCATAGTTAAGGCCTTACTTTTTTTATTTGAATAATTTAAAATATGTATATTATCTATTAATATTATTATCTAAAATCTTTCGAGTTTGGCCATTATGGAACGAAGGCTTAAAAGGCTATGAAGAGTTGAAAGTATTCTTTTAGGATGAAAATAAAATAAAATATATGCAATCCTTCTTATTCTTACAAGCTCTTTGTAAGGTATATTAGAGCAATTGTTCTTAGAGTTCTTTATATAGTCAAATCCTTCAAATGACGATTTTGTTTTAATATGATCTGATAGATAAGTCCCTGGCATATTAACAAGTATTGAAAATCTTGTAATGTTCAAATTTGACCTCACTGCAAAATTAATTGTTTTTAATATGTCATTTCTGCTCTCCATTGGTGCACCAATAATAAAAAATCCAAACACTTTTATTCCTTCTTTTTTGATTATAGAAATTGCAGAATGTATATCTTTTATTGGGATTATTTTATTGTAAAACTTTTGAACTTTTGGATTAATTGTTTCAATCCCAAGCCGTATTTCTTTGCAATTTGCTTTTGCCATTAATTTTATAATATCACTTGATATTGTTTCAATTCTTGTGTTGCAAATCCATTTGTAGTTCGATTTAGACTTTATTAAAAGTGTGCAGAATTCCTTAACCCATTCCTTGTTTGTGATAAATGTATCATCATGAAAAAAGAAAGAATTGATCTGATACAATTTATTTAATTCATGCATCTTCTCAACTACGTCTTTTGCGTTGTGGCGTCTTGTTTTTAGTCCAAACATATTTTTGGAGTATGGCTGGCAATAAGAACAGTTAAAAGGACAGCCCCTTGAAGTAATAATCGAGGTGCCTTTTATATTATTTAAATAATCAAAATAAGGCCATTTTTTAATATATGATTTCATATCTAACAGCCTGTAATCTGGAAGAGGTAATTTGGAAAGGTCAATAAAACTATGCTTTAAATTTGTTATAACATTACCTTTGTGCTTTAAAACCAAGCCTTCAATGTCTTTGAAATTTGATGAATTGTTGTTAAATTCTTTAATTACTTTCAGAAACGAGTCTTCTCCCTCTCCTATTATTATTCCATTAACCCTTGGATTTTTTATAAGCTTATCATAAAATATGCTTGGGTATGGACCACCTAGAAAAATCAAGATATTCGGGTTTATTTCTTTAATTATTTTTATGTATTTTTCAATAATTTTCGCATGTAAAACAGTTGCATAAAGACCTATTATTTGAGGTTTAAATTTGTTTATTGCAGATTTTAAGTTGCCAATGCCTTTGTCATATATTTTTACATTTATTGCATTTCTTTGAAGGTGAGAAGCTAGGTACAAAAGACCTATTGATATATCAAGGTATTTGAATTTATACTCTGGTTGTATTAATAAAACTTTTTTTATAATGCAATTCATGTTATATTGGGATTTTCAGATTGATTTTAAAGCTTTTGATTAAAGCTTATAGTGGTCATATGCATAAATATGATAATAGGGAAGGAGATATTTAAGTTTTAGTCCATCTCTTAAGCCCCTGAAAACATATATCGCCAAATTAATGAAATACATAATTCCGTCATGTTTTATTAGTCTTGTTACCTTTCTAATAAGGTATTTTAAATAAAGTTTGTATTGTATTCTTTGAATCTGTGCACAACTTAAGTCTTTAAGGGCAATAACTGAGGTATATTGAAGGTTATCTGATTTGTTGTATCTTTTTTTATCTAAAGTGCCTTTTTGTTCAATTAAAAGTTCCATTGATCTTTTTGTGATTGGCTTATATAAGAAAAAAGCAGTTCTTGAAGCATCAATTTTTTGAGCCATTTTCTCCGTTAGTTTTGTACTCTTTTTTGATTCACCTGGTGCACCTAAGATGAAATATGCTGTTAGATTGATTTTGTATTTTTTTAAGAGCTTTGAAACCTCAAAAATCTTTTCATTTGTTATGTTCTTTTGATGTATGTTTTTTCTTATAAAATAATCCCCTGATTCAATCCCACATCTAAGGTTTACGCAACCTGCTTGAGAAAGTCTTTTTATCTTTTCTTCTGTAAGGCTATCAAATCTTGAGAACATGCTAAAAGGGTGGGTTTTGGGGTCTACTAATGATTTGTATTCGTTGCAAAACCGTTTAACCCATTCTAGATTGATTGTTGGGATGGGGTCAAATAATTGTGCTAATTTCATTCCTCTTTTTTTGAATATTTTCCATTGATAAACAATCTCTTGGGCATACCTTTCAGGGTTTATTTCCCGAAAATACTTTCCATCAACAAATTGAGATATCTCGCAGGCCTCACAAAAAGGACATGTGAAAGGACAGCCTCTATTACCTACAAAATATATCATCTGAAGAAAGTATAGGTACTTATCAATATCTTCCCATAGTGTCCAGTCTAAATGTGGAAAATTGCTAACATCATTATAAAAGTCTCCTTTTCCGTTTTCAGTTATTTTATTTCCTTCTTTAACCCAAAATCCTTTAATATCTTTTGGAAAGCTATGATTTTTTTCAACGTAGTCAAGTATCGTAGGAAGCTTTTCATCGCCATCCCCTATTAAGATAGCATCAATGTATGGCTCTTTAATAGTACTTTTAGGATAAACTGTTGCATGATAGCCTCCACCAAGTATTGGAATGTTATATTTTTTTTTAAGATATGAAGCGATTTTTTTAATATAGTTCATATACAGGGTGTTACACGAGAAAGCTAATATATCTGGTTTTATTGTTTTTATCTTTTTATCAAGGTAGGTCTTCCAGTCTTTAGGATGAAATGTTGTGTCAAAGATGTATGCTTTATGACGGGTATTTTTATTGATAATGCTTGCAAGAAGGGTAACAGAAACATCTAATGTGCTAAAGTCTGCTCCAATAACCGCGTTTATAAAGGCTATTTTCATACAGATTTTTGGAGATTATGAAGAGTATTTATTTGTTTCTAAAGTCAAAGATTCATTATTATTGACAAAAACCAAATCTATTTAAATAAATGTTATTACTTTTCAAATGAGTTGTGTGGGTAGATGTGTAAATGCTTCCTAGGTTTAAGAAGAATGTGGAATATTTTTTAAGGAATGAGTCTGGGACAACTAATAGGTTTCAGCTTTTAAATAATGGTATCTTTCTTTTTGGGTTTGCAACTTCTGTGTTTAGTATGGCTCTGGAGCTGAGAGTAGTACAGGCAGCTCACTCTAATCATACTACCCACTTAAGTCATGCTACTCATTCCACTCACGCAACACATGGAAGCCATAACAATCATGCCACTCATTCTACTCACATAAGCCATGCTACCCATACGACACATCTAAGTCATGCTAACCATAATTCTCACGCTACTCATACAACTCATTCAAGTCACACAAGTCATGGTACACATACAAGCCACAGTAACCATAGTACTCATGCAAGTCATACTACTCATACTAGTCATAGTAGTCATGATACTCATTCTAGTCATATCACTCACGCTACTCATGCAAGCCATAGTACTCATACAAGCCATACAAGCCACGGTACCCATACAAGCCATAGTAATCATAATACTCATGCAAGTCATGATACCCACTCCAGCCATTCCAGTCACGATACTCATACAAGCCATATCACTCACACCACTCATGGTAGTCATGACACTCATTCAAGCCATACAAGCCACGGTACTCATACAAGCCATATAACTCATGCTACTCATGCTAGCCATGACACACATACAAGTCATAGTAGTCATGATACGCATACAAGTCATATTACTCACACCACTCATGGTAGCCATGATACCCATTCCAGCCATACCAGTCATGATACGCATACAAGTCATATTACTCACACCACTCACGGTAGCCACGACACACACTCCAGTCACACAAGCCATGCTACTCATACCAGTCATATCACTCACACTACTCATGGAAGCCATGATACCCACTCCAGTCACACAAGCCATGATACTCATACCAGTCATATCACTCACACCACTCATGGTAGCCATGATACCCACTCCAGTCATACAAGTCATGGTACACATACAAGTCATGTAACTCATTTGACCCACTCAAGCCATTCTACTCATACAAGCCATAATTCACATTCAACTCATACAACGCATTGTAATGGGGTACCAGATATAGAATTATCATAAAAATATTTTAAAAATGAGATCAATAAGAGAAATTAAGTTGGAAAAATGTTGCCATTAATAAAAAAGAAATTATCTGAATTTTTGAATTCAGAGAAGGGAACTGTATCGCGTTTTGGTATAACAAACGCTGGAATAATAATAGGTGGTATGGGTCTTGGTTTGATTTCCTTAGGAAGCCTTGGATATTCTTATACTACTGCTACTGCAAAACATTATCACCATTCAACGCATGGGAGCCATGATAGTCACTCTACCCACTCGACTCATAGCTCCCATGCAAATCACAACACCCATGCAACTCATACAACTCATACTAGTCATACAACGCATAGCACTCATACAAGTCATATCACCCATGCTACTCATGCAAGCCATACTACTCATACTAGTCACAGCAGTCATGATACTCATTCCAGTCATATCACCCATGCTACTCATGCAAGCCATACTACTCATACTAGTCACAGCAGTCATGATACTCATTCTAGTCATATCACTCATGCTACTCATGCAAGCCATACTACTCATACCAGCCATAGCAGTCATGATACTCATTCTAGTCATATCACTCATGCTACTCATGCAAGCCATACTACCCATTCCAGTCACACAAGCCATAGCACACATACAAGCCATATAACTCACACCACTCATGGTAGTCATGATACCCATTCAAGTCACTCTAGTCATGATACTCATACAAGTCATATCACTCATGCTACTCATGCAAGCCATGATACCCATTCAAGTCATACAAGTCATGGTACACATACAAGCCACAGTAACCATAGTACTCATGCAAGTCATACTACTCATACTAGTCACAGCAGTCATGATACTCATTCTAGTCATATCACTCATGCTACTCATGCAAGCCATAGTACCCATACAAGCCACTCAACCCATGGTACTCACACAAGCCATAGTAACCATAATACTCATGCAAGCCATGATACTCACTCAAGCCATAGTAGCCATGATACCCATTCAACTCATGTTACTCACATAACTCATGGAAGTCATTCAACCCATACAAGTCATACCAGCCATGGTACTCACACCAGCCATACCAACCATGGCACTCATGCAACCCATTCAACCCATACCAGCCATACCTCACATTCAACTCATTCCAGTCATTCTTCATGTTGTGTCAATTGCTACAGAATGGAGAATGTTGATTTCGATACGCAAAGAGCTGGAGGAGGCTGTAGTAATAAGGATGCATATTGTTTTTTAATATATGCCTGTACAGCATATTATTATTCAGGTTATGATGCTGATTGTTATATCAATCTAAGATATTGTTATGATTCTGCAGGACAGACTACCTGTGGAGGTTATGATGCTGATGTTCCAATATACCGTTGTGGTTGTAATTTAAATAAGTGTAATTTTTATTTAGAATCTGGAAAATATTGTGAGACAAGTAAAGCCTATTGTCAAGATGGGGTACATTATGGCGTAGATTATCACTGTGGAGGAACGTGGATTTGTTAATTATGATTAACTTGTATTAACTCATTTAAAAGATTCGCATATAATAAATGCTAATTTAAATAAATGCTAAAATACCAAATAATTAGAGTATAATAAATATATAAAACAGAAAGACTAAGATCACTAACACAATTCATCTTACACTAAATTTAACACAAAATAATACTACTTTAGAAATTAGTCTTTGTAAAATAATAAATAATCTCACATGATTTGATTAATAGAAAAGTATACTTCGTGTTTCAACACGAGGACTCGGTACGCTTTTTTGTAACCAACAACCTCGCTTTAATACAGCGTATGCTTTTATATTACCAACACACCTTGCCCTTTAGGGCGAGGTTGTTGATCTTTAAGGTTTTTATTAAGAATAGATGATTTCACTTAAGGAAAGACCCTCAACACTCAAACTAGATGCCTAAAGTATTTATGCTTTAAAGATTTATTACTCAGAACTGAGTGTAACATAAAACCTTGGGTCTAAGGTCGTTAAAAAACAAATAGATCATTACTTATGATTTATATTTATAATTTAAGCGAAAATATTTTAAATGATTTAAAGAAATTAATTTTAATATTAAACAATAGCAATGTCTTATATTTGTATTAATTGTACATTTTTAAAGCTTAAATATGCTTGGCTATTTTCAACAGATGAAAGGTAAACAAAATGAAACAACCAAAATGGTTTAAAAAAAATAAGAAATATATCCTTGCTTTTCTAATTACATTCGCATTAATTTCTCTAGCTATCTTAACGCAAAATACTAATGAAGAAGTTGTCTTAGAAGAAACAATTTTTAGTACTCAAACATTAAACACCCCAAAACAAGCAGACTTAGAAGATTATACTCCACCTACTATAGCTCCAAATAAAATACATTTCAGGACAATTAATGCAATGTGTGACAAAAGTGACCCTAATTGCTATTACTTTAGCCTTCCTTTTAATTATCAGCTTAATCCAAATGATGATAAAATAAGAATCTTACAAATAAGAATCGAAGAATCTGACTTAAAATCACCTGAAATTGTGTATTATGAACACGTTGAAAATCTAACCCCTTCCCAAAAACCCGAAAAAAAAGTGTTGGATTCAGTTCGTTTCTCAAAGATTGAGTATCCAATAATTGGTGATAAAGGGAATCTATTCTTTGAATTGTTATTAGAGCAAAACAAAGTCTATTGCTTTCAAATTATTGATGGAGAAAAGAAAAGTGATATCTGGTGTCAAAATTTAAGTATAGAATTTCTAAGTGAGGACTTAATAAATTTTATGGTCGTCAAATTAGATGATAATACTACTGGTCAAATTCACCTTGTTGTTGATTTTTCAGATTTTAATATAAAAGCAATAAAAGAAACATTAGGAAATGCAACACTAGACTTAGAATTTCCAAGAGGATATAATCTAGAAGCAATAAATTTCTCAGGAAAAGACCTATTAAATAATTATTTTTTGTGTGATGATGTTCATAATTTAGTTCTATTAAATATTTCTTTAGAGCTAGAAACAATAGATAGTTTATTATATGAAGCAAAAGATGACGATGAAAATTTAGAAAGCTATTCTAATCCTTTTGTGGTTACTTTAAAACACAAGTTTACAATCACAAAAAATACTTCTCTTTCAACAAGGTGCGATGCACAAAAGATTTGCTTTAATATGACAAAAATAGAATAAATAGCTTACAGAATTTGTTAGTCCCTTTCATCGGATTTATCCATTAATATCTTTCTAAAACTTGATGAGAGAAAATTGCCTTTTTTATCAGTCATAATCATTTTTGCAATATTTTCTCTGATTGTGTTTATTATAATTCCTTTTGCTCCACTCTCTTTAGCTTTTGAAGACGCATCTTCAAAACAAATCATTATCAAATCATCTACAAAATCATCAGGCAATTGATCAATATCTTCTAGATAGATTCCATTAAATAGTGCTTCGTCTCTTTCTTCTGAAAAATGGTATTCGTAAAACCCTATTCTTTCATTAGCCTTTAAAATCCAAAAAAAATGCCTAAAATCAGGTATCTCTCCTGAAACCATAGCTAACGCATTAGAATCCCCTATATCAAACAGATATTCTCTAATGTCATCAATATTTGCATCCTCAAATGTTAAATCTTCTTTTTTTACCATTTTAAATTCTAAACCATCTCTCTTGTATATAAGACAATCAGAAACTACTACTTTTATTTATTTCTTTCTAAGACTCTTTTTAAGGAATTTACGTTGTATTTTGCCACTTTTTTAAAAGAGTTGAAATAAAAAGATGAAAAACCTCGGCATAAATGCTGAGTTATTTCGCTAATATTCGAGGTTAATCGTTATGTGAATCCGTCTATTCAAACTTTCTGCTTGAAAAATCAACAACCTCACCCTAAAGGGCGAGGTATGTTGGTAATATAAAAGCATGCGCCAAATTCGGCGAGGTTGTTGATTACAAAAAAGCGTACCGAATCCTCTTTTTGGGACACGAGGTATGCTTTTCTATTAACCAAAGTATGCGAAATGATGCAGGATTTCACGAAATCAAGTATTCTCGTTTAATAAATGACTTAATTGTCTTCTTATTGCATTTATATTATCTTCTGTAATCACAACCGCACTTGCCTTGGCATATATGGAGCTTGTTTCATTAGGATTTGATAAATCTCTTCCGAAATAAATTTATCAGTATAATATTGCGAATCAATCCTTGCAATAAAACCTTTTTCAATGAGGGCAAGTTCCTCATCTAAAAAATACTCTTTTAAAAAAACCTTGGCAAACTCAATTGTGCATGTGTGAATCGTTGATTTAACCCCTATTTTCATTAGTATTGAATATAATGATAAATACATTGAATAATACATGCAAGTGATTTTCCAATCTCTGCTTTTAGCTAATTGTGCAGTCTCAATAGCTTCTTTAGTTTTTTGTAGGTATGCTTTCCTAAGATTTTCGCTGGGTTCTACTATTTTTATCCCATTTTCTTTTCTAAAGCACCATGTCAATCTATCCATTTTACTGCACTATCTACAAAGGATTCAAAGCCTTTTATGATAATATGATTCTTTACAATCTCCTTAAGCAAGTAATCATCATCAATTTTTTCCCTAAAGATCTCATAAGGATAAAACTTAGTGTTTATTTCAATATCAAAGACTTTACCAATTTCTTTTATTTTTGAATCGATCCCCTTTTCTAGCGTAAAAATATCAAGATCAGACCCCTTTTTTTGTAATCCTTTTGAGTAACTCCCAAAAATTACAAGAAAATTAGGTGATAATTCCTTATATACCTCAATGATTACTCTTTCAATTAAGATGTTATTTTTAAGAAATTTAATTTTCTTGTAGACCTCGGCAAGAATCACATAATCTCTTGCAATCTGGGACCTATTTAAAAAATACAGCTTAGTTTTACCCCTTTTTTTTGATGAAACAATGTTATACTGCTCAAGTTTAGAAAGGGTATTTAAGGCGCTTTTTGAACTAATGTTTAAGATAGTGCTAACTTCTCTGATGTAGTAATCATTGTCAAAGCCTTTGGTAAATAAAGCAATTACCCTTAAATCCATATCGTTTACTTTTATCATCTTATGTTTACTTTAGTAAACTGAGGTATTTAAAACTTTCTATTCTTGTTATATCAAACCAACTATTTATACAACTTTCAAAGAATTCAATCAATTGCATTTGGAAAACTCCATTTGCAAAAATAAGGTCACACTTCATCTACAATCACAAAATTCTTAATTCTGATATTTTTGTTGTTATGAGGCAAAATCCAGCAAAAGCCTTCCTTAGATAAAGAGCTAAAATCCTTATCTATAAATTCATCTTTATCAATCTTATAAAACAAAACAAGGTAATCTCCTTTAGGCACAATTTCATCTTTAACAAATCTTATTTCCTTAAAATCAGTATCATACACCAAAAAGGGTTTATCTAAAAGCCTTAGCTCTTTTGTATTCTTAATTTTTATAAATTTCTTGGCATTTATTTTAACATCATGTTCTGCAAATTGTCCATAAACACTTATCTTTCTAGGAATAATTCTAGCCTTTAGTTTAGAAAACAACCTAACGCTTAAAGGGTTGAAATTTTGTAAAAAATCACTAAATATGAAATCAAAATCCTCAAAAAAATCCTTTTTCTTGCTAAAAACCAATTTTTCTTTTTCAATAGTTTTTAAAATTTTCTTACCTTCTGCTAATATAAGCCCTTTTTTGAGGTCTGATGAATTTATTTTCTCAATAATCCCCTTGTAATATTCCTTATAAAAATAATCCTCTCTTTCTTGATACCTTACAATGCTTCTTGAAAGGCAAGAGCCAGTGCAAACCTCTTTAATAGCGTATCTACAAGTATAGCATCTATCCATTGGGTATATCCCATGAAAAAAATAAGAATACTTTTCATTAAAATAATCCTGAATATCCTTTAAGTCCTTGAATTCATCAAGAGTTTTATTAAAATACCTTGATAAAGGAAAACATCTCCAAACCCTTAAATCAATACCTACATCAATTGCTCCGCCCTCTTTACACACTTGAAAGAGCCCCCTTGCATATGAGCTTAGCACTTTTTTTCTTGATTCTTCATCAAACATACAATATACACTTGCTCCACAATCTGCGCTAATACTTATATTATGCAATCTTGCCTTATCAGCAAAATTAGCAATCTTTTCGCCCATTAACTGATACATTTCTAAAGGTATTGTTTTATTTTTCTCATATACAATAGGATGTGCAATATCCCATCTAATTTTTTGTATATTGTACTTTCTGGCAATCTCAATAATGTATTCATAATCCTGTTCTAAGTAAAAAAAGTTAATCCCGATGCTAATGGTATTTGAAAAGCCAATACTTAACTCCTTTAAATTATAATGCAGGATTTCAAGCTCCTCTTTTTTATAGAATTTGGGTTCATTAATATTAAATAAAACTCCAATAGAATTTCTCTCTGATATTTTATTTTGTAAAAACTCCAAAATATCTCTACCAAAAATCCCGTTTGAGAATATTGTAATATGATATCCATAATTCAAAAACAAATCAATAATTTCCTTAAATTGAGGGTGAAGGGTTGGCTCTCCTCCTAAAAGTCCAATCTGCCTTTCTTTTCTGAAAAACTTGGCTACCTTTTGTGCATTCTCAAGTGTAATCTGCTCATCTTTTAGACCATCAATTTTATCTAGCTCCACCTTTTGTTTAGCAAAACAATATGGGCATCCTCTATTACAGTAATTGGTTAAAAGCAGGTTTACCATTTTTTTCATAAAAAAGAATAGTTAATCAATTAAAAATCTTTGTTTTTTATACTATATTAAACAACACCTACTTGAACTGAAGGTATGAATAAGGTAAATTTTGAATTCCATCTTTTTCAAATGTAGATAAATTATATAAAATCAAGTGGTTTATATCAATATTGAATTTCTTAATAATATCAAGGCATTCAGCTCTTACAATCCTAACTATCTCTAAGTCATCTAAATTTCTTTCTTGAACAATATGCTTGGCAAAATCTATTGGAATTAAGCTGTTAATATTATCATTTTTATTGTAGCATTCTTTAACAAATACAAAAAACTCTTCTAAAATTTCACTAGGTGCAATATTGTGCTGTTCATATAGATATAATAATGTTTTTCTTAACAATTGATTGTTGTATATTGTTAGCACTCCAAAAACTAAAAAAGAAACATTTTTATTATACTCTTCATCTTCTCTTATTACATAATAAGGCGAATTTTTTTCATAATCCAAAGAAAGTTTTTTAGAATCCTTCCACAGAACTGTTCCGGGAATCACACTCAACTTGAATAATGATATTGATGATGGTTGTAACGATATTGCATAATCCACGCTATTTTTTAGGTCATTATAACCTTCAAATGGAAGTGAATATATAATACTAATCAAAAAATTTCTTTTTTGTTCATATCTTTTAAGAAGTTTTAAATTTTCCTTAAATCTGTTTGAATCAAAATGTCTATTAATTAATTTAAGTGTTTTAGAATTTATAGTCTGAAGACCTATCTCTATAGCAACTGAATTTGCTTTATCCAACAGAAAAATCATTTCCTCATCTAATAGCTCTGCTTTTAATTCCACATGAAGCTTTGTATTTTTATTATATTTTATAAACAATCTGAGAATCTCTTTAGCCCTTTTTGTATTTGCATTAAATGTTGGATCCATAATGTATAAGAATTTAGGAGCTCTTTTTAAAATAAATTTAAATTCATCCTCAATCCTTCTAAGACTATGATATCTCATACCTTCGTAGTCCTTATAATCATAACAAAAAGCACATTTAAAAGGGCAACCTCTCATTGTTTCTAAACAGGCCGTCTTTTCAAAGTATTTTGATTGGGTAATAACACCTTCCAGATATGGTGAAGGAATATCATCTAAATCTTTTATGACAGTTCTTTTTGAATTGATAAAAATAGTTCCATCTTGATTGTAGCTTAATCCTGATACGCAGGACTTGCATTTTTTTTCAATGATGCATTCAACAAGTTCCTTAAAGCTTTCTTCTCCTTCTCCTCTAATTATGTAATCAATAAATTTATTCTTAGAAAGAATTTCTTCATCTTGTGGACTAACCTCTGGACCTCCTAAAACTATTTCAATACCCTTGTGATTCTCTTTGATTAACTTAGAAACCTCAAGAATTATATTTATGTTCCACATATAACAAGAAAAGCCAATCAAGTTTGGATTTGTTTCTAAAATTTTTTGGATAATAACTTCTTTTTTTGTATTCTTTGAAAATTGTAGTATTTGAATTTCCACAAAACTTTTATAGCTTGAATATTTCAAAAAGAAGGCTTTTAGTAGATGCATAGCTAATTCAGGTGTCCCCTTTTCCATGAAATTAAGTGCTAGTAGAGTTATTTTGTACATTTTATATATCTCGTCCTAACTTATTATGAACTGTTTGGCGAAAACTTAAAATTAGCATATAAAGAACTCCAGTCTCTTTTATTCTTAAAATCCTCAAGATTCTTTAAAACCTGCTGGTTAATATCAAAACTAAACTTCTTCCCTGCATTAAGCATTTCCTCTTTGAGTTCTTCTTTTAACCTATTAAAATCTCCATTAAAGCAATAATATTTACATAAATAATCCAAAAAAAGCATAGGCAAAAGACCTTTTTTCTTTTCAAAAGACTTAGAATAATCATCTACAAACCTATACCAATCCTCAAGTATCGTGCTAGGGGAAATCCCAAGCTCGTTTGAGACCAGCACCAGGGATTTCTTCATAAAACCATTATTATAAAGGCTAAAAAGTGAAAATCTCAAATGATGAATCTTTTCAAGATCTTCTTTTGTCAAATGAGAGGTTTCTATCACATGATAAGGGGATTTTTCTTCATATTTAATCCCAAGCGATTTTGCATTATCCCTAAGTTTTGTTCCAGGTAAAAGGCTTAAAACCATAATCAGAATTGAAGAAGGTAAAAGCTTAACCACAAAATCAAGGCTTTTTTTAAAATCATCATAGCTCTCATTAGGAAGCCCATCTAAAAGGCTGATTTGATAATTCTTATTATCCTCATATCTCTTTAAAAGAGTCATATTTTGCTTAAATTTCTCCATATCAAAATGTCTGTTAATAAGTTTTAAAGTTTTATCATTAATACTTTGAATCCCAATCTCAATAAGATTAACATTGGCTTTATGAAGTAATATTATCATCTCTTCATCTAAAAGCTCTGCTTTAAGCTCAACATGAAGTGTTGAACCCCTATTATACTTAATAAAAATCCTTAATACATCCTTAGCCCTTTTGTTATCAATATTAAACGTAGGATCCATTAAATAAACATCCATAGGTTTCCTTTTAAGTATAAATTCAAGCTCTTTTTCTATTCTTTCAAGCGAATGATATCTTACCGTACTAAAATCCTTATGGTAATAACAAAAATCACACTTAAAAGGGCATCCTCGCATAGTTTCTGTACAAACCCCTTCATAGTATTTTGGATTAAGAACAAGGCCTTGAAGATAAGGAGAAGGAATCTCATCAAGATCAATAATATTCTCTCTTTTTTCATTAACAAATACCTTTTCAAAGTCCCTATAGCTAACCCCCAAAACCTTTGAAATATCTCCTTTTTTAACAATACACTCAATAAGCTCCATAAAGCTCTTTTCACCCTCCCCTCTAACTATAAAATCAACTTTTGAATTATTGAATAAAATTTCTTTATCTCTGGCACTAACCTCTGGCCCTCCAAGAATAATCTTTAGGTTTTTATCTCTGATTTTAAGGAGTTTACATATATCTTGTATCATAATAATATTCCACATATAACAAGAAAATCCAACTATCTCTGGATTTTTCTTAAGTATTTCTGATACAATATCCTCTTTTTTATCCTGAATAGAAAAATCCAAAATTTCTATTTCTACGAGTTCATTAAATTCAGAATGTTTCAAAAAATACCCCTTTAAAAGATAAAGAGCAAGATGAATTGAGGCTCTTTTGTGAATATTTAACGTTGCTAAAATAATCTTTTGCATTCTAAATCAACCCTATTTTCTTGTTACCTTTTCAAAATAAAAAGTATACTCCCCAACCCCTAATAAAAAGTTTTTCTTACTTAAAACATCAGTTATAAAATATTCATCGTCCTTTTCATATATTCTATAAATCATTTTTGGCTGAATAATTAGTGGTTCAAGTGGTATAGTGCTATGTGTAAAATAAAGGTTCTTAAAATAAATGTATAATTCTTTCTCTTTATAGAAATCAACATGAGCTAAAAAATCATCAGTATCAATAACCTTCTCCTTTAAGAAAGCCAATGCCTCAGGATATTGAGTCACAACATAATACTCTCCTTGAATATCCTTAGTATATAAAAAAATTTCATTAATAAATTCTAATTGTTTAGCCCTATCGTAGTTAATATAGTACTTAACATCTGCTGTTACTAATCTTAGGCCATTAATAACACTTAAAAAAACAAACAAAACAACAAATAATACCAATAACTTCCTGATTCTTTTAATTTTATAAGCAAACCAAAAAAACACAGCCATCCAAACAATAGCTAATACAAAAAGTATTGAATAAACCCTTGGTGCCCTGTTTTGGCTGACAAAAGAAATAAATATGCTAAATACTGCGCTCAAAAACGTACAACAGCAAAATAAAAATATATTGTTTTCATCAATCTCCTCTATTTTTTGATTCAAATGTCTAATCCTTTGGTTCTTAAAAAAAACATTTAACATTTTCATTAAAACAATCCCAACTGAAATAAAAAAAGCATAAATCAACAACCCAAAAAACCAATACTCCGAGGTATTTGAAAAATAACCACTCATAAACTTCAGATTATCATAAAAATATAACAATGAAAAGTTTCCCTTTTCTTGAGCCCAAGGTTTAAGAAAATATTCTTTATATATTATCAAAAAATTAGGAATACAAAAGATTCCGATAATAATAGCCACAATCAATATACTTAGCTTTTTGTTTGATTTGATTTTATCCAACATGGACTTAAATTTTTCTTTAAATGTTTTATTTCTTTGCTCTATATTAGAATTATATCCTTCAAACTTATTTGCCTTGGATTTATTTTTGTTTATAAGTGCAAGTGCAAATAAAAAAAGAGCAATGACAATAAATAGGTTCTCGGGTCTTGAAATGCTTGCAATAATTCCGATGGGTATAACCATAAAAAAGTCCTTTAGTAGATTGCTCTTAAGAAATTTTATAAAAGCCAAAATAAAAAGAAGCACAAAAAATATTGAAGTTGGGTGGGTTTCACCATTCCTTGAAAGACTTTTTAAATAATAAACCGACAAAAATATAACAACAAATAGTAAAGAATACAAAAATACCGATTTCTTTCTCTTTAGTCTATCTTTAAAAAGCTCAAAAAAGAGAATCAATATCAATAAAGCACTAAGAGAATATAGAATCATATTCACATAAATTGAAGAGTAAGGGCTCCCATTAGTAAAATAGTATGATAAATAGATAAGATAGGGAAAAACAGCACATTTGGCTGAAGGACCAAAAACCTCAGCTGATTCATGATAAGAATAATAGATTCCAAAATCCTTAATACTAAAAGCCATAGAATTGTAGTGAAACTCATCATTGTACAACAAATTGAACCTAGGTATTAAAAGAAGTCCTAAACATGCAAAAACAGCAATTGCAATAGCTATAAACTTTTTTTTATTTTCTAGGTATATAAATTCCTTAACAAAGAAAAACACTGCAAAAAGAAAACAAATTCTAATTAACCAAACATTCATTCTTGAAAGCAGGTTTAATATGGGAATACTTATCATGGGTAACAAGGTTTAACTCTATCTAAATATAAAGTTTTACTAACAGGCATTATTCTTTTTAATATCTATTTTAACCAAATCAATCCCCCCATTAGGGCAAACCTCTTGACAGGTATAACAATGAATGCATTTTTTTTGGTCAATCCCTAAAGAGCCATTCTCATTTTGAAATATAGCACCTACAGGGCATGAGCGCAGGCAATTTAAGCACCTGACACAGTTATCATTTACTTTTACCTCAAACAAATAAAGCTTTCCAAAATCCTTATTCTCCTTTTTGGTGTTAATATAATCAAACAAAGAATTCTTTTGAAAAACAGCAACCTTCAACTCTTTAATATCAATGTTTGTTTTAATCCTTTCAAGATCAATCTCTCCAAGGCCCATTTTATTTCCAAAAATACTTGTAGGCATCGCATTAGGTGCATATCCAACAATCTCACATGCAACACTATCAATTGCTACAGGGTCCTTTGAAATAAGCAAAAAACCAGTATTAACAGTATTTCCATAAGTGGGTCCTTCATCACCTTGCATAGATACTATGCCATCCATCACATTCACTAAAACCTTATGTGCAACACCCTTATATACATCGCAAAGCCCTTTGCAGAATTTATTTTTATCATCTGTTGAATGAATATATTTTCGTTCCTCGGGATGGATTGTCCCAAAAATATTTTTAATTGCCCCTGTAAAAAAAGAAATGCCATGGGTCTTATACTTAGGAACATTAACAATCAAATCTAAATCTGGCTCGATATCAAGATAGTCTGTCTTTTCAACCCAATAATGGTTATCAATGTCTCGTGTAATGTATTTGTGCTCCTTAGGATACATTAGTTTAACATCCTCTTCCTCTCCTACTTTTGTTATCCCTGTAATGTTATATACTTTCTGAGGATCTTCAAAGTTTGTTCCCGCGGAGATATCACCAAGCCAGATGTTAGGGCATTTTTCTTTTATTGCTCTAATTACTGCTTTAACAACTAACGGGTTTGTAGTAACCCCTTTTTTTGGATCAAATGGGTCTGCTAGGTTTGGTTTCACCCAAACTTTTGAGTGTTTTGATATCTTGTTATACACACCAATCCTTTCAAACCCTTCCTTTATGCTTTTAAAAATCCCTTCAAATTCATAATCATTGTGCTTTGCAACAAAAACATCAGAAAAAATATTGTTATCATTTCTTAGAGTATATGCATAGGGAATAAAATCCTTAAATACTGGATAAACATTTAGTTTAAAATCCTCTTTTGCACCAGGGCAGTGTAGCCTAAGCCTACAATATCTACAATCCTCAAAATAGTTATATCCCTTAAATTCTGAAATACCATCAATAGTTGAAGCAATCAAATCATAACTATGTTCTAAAGCAAACTGACAATAACAAGGTGGTATTCCAACAAAATAGTAAGAAATACCTGCTTTTTCAAACATCTTTGCTAGGAGTAATAGATATTTCTCAGTCTTATGTAGCTTTTCTCCGGAATAAAATATGTATATTGTTTTTTCCTTTAATACTTTCAAATCTATTTCGTTTACACTTTTTTTAAGTGAGTTGAAATCATAAGAATCATTAAGATTTATCAGTGCACAATCTTTTCTTTCAATAAAAAACTTATTTTCTATTAAAACAGACTTTGAATTTATATCACAACACTTAATTGTGTCTTGAATGCCATCTAAAACACCATCAAAATTTACTAATTTCAATATATACTCCCCCAATTTTTTTCAAATAACTAATTTTAATCTTAAACCTAAAATCTCTTTTAAAACACACACAAACTTTATAACAATGATAATTATAAAAAAAAACAACTTTGTTGTATAAATTTTAAGCAATCTTTTTGATAGTTCAAGCTTAATGATTTGTCAATCTCTCCTTGCTAATAAGCCCCTTAATTCATTCATTCTTACTAAAAGTATTAAAGATCAAAGTATGCAAAATTAAAGGGGATTTCGCAAAAACAAAAGTATAAAAAAAAGACGAATTCAATAAAAATAAAAAAGATTTAAAGAGTCTTTCCCACTTCGTACTCCTCAATAAGAGGTTCTGAAACCTGATGATGGTTTTTAAATATCATCTTTTCAATCTTTAACCCTTCAAAAGGTTCGTATGTAAAACCGTTAAGAAGTATCCTTATTTCATACTCTACATTAGTCACAACATTAAAACTCCTTACAGGAAAATCCTTTGAAACCATTATTTGTGTCTCGTTGCCCATGTCATGGACATTTAGACTACCTTGAATCTTCTTTTTGCCTGCTAAATCAAAATGTATTTCTATTTCTAAAAGGTCTGTTTCGTGCTCAAATTGATAGCCAAGCCAGAGAAGATTATCCTTTTTATTGCGAAATATAATCACTTTTTCATCTTCAAAGTAGATCTCTGTTTCAGGGTCCCCTGGAAGTATTTCCATAAGCTCATTTCGGACAATATATGTCTTAATATTAACAACATCATCTAGATCCTTTAAATCCAGTTTTTTTTCCTCTTGTTCTTCCATATTTACCATCTTGTTATTCTTTTTATTATTCTTTTTTTAATCAAATTCTTTTTTGCTTTAAATAACCCTACCTAATGAACCCACATAATAAATAATTTCTAAACTCGTTTTGAAGTTTTACATATTTATATCATATGAGAAGTTCTCCTTTTGATTGTTGTTATCGGTTTCTAATACTTCAACTTTTAATATAGGATATAAAACATCGTCAAATGATTCTTGACCTATTGACAACACTACAAGTCCCATGACCTCAATAATGCTTGTTTGAAGCTGGAAATTGTTCAAAGGCGAATTAGAGCCCGCAGCGAAAGTTACAGCATTTTCTGTTAAAAGTTTTTCTTTTTTTATTAAAAATGTTGATTTTATTTTACAGTCTAGGTCAAAGCACAATGAAATCTCTGATTCCTTAACATTTGAAGAAAACGTATATGCGAAGTTATAAGTATTTTTCTCAATTGTGGAAAACACAAATAGCTTTCTTGAGTTTAAAAACACTTCATCAACGTTAAAACCTGTTTCTTCAACTGAAATTTTATTTAATGGAAAAATTCCAATTGTTTGAGGTGCTACTGCCTTATCATCAGAGGTTATTGGAGGTAGGTTGAGCTTATCGTAATCAGAAAGGTTGTTTTGATTAATCCTTGGTTCACTCCAAACCCTTACAGAGTATATGAAAGCCAAAATCACAACAACGATAATTACTACACTTGCAATAATCCTAATTGGTCTGTTCATACTATTTCTTTTCATTGTATTCAATATTTTAATCTTATTGTTCTCAAAGAACTCTTCAAGCTTCTTTGAATTAATTACCGACTTGACCTTCACTTTGGCTAATTCACCATCTTCATCTAAAAATTCAAACAAATAATCTTTTGTCCCATTTTTTTGGGATATTCCTATAATGCTAACTGTTTTAATCTTTTGAACATCTATATCGTATGAGTCAATGACCGATTTAATAATAATCCTCTTATCTATAGCTTTAAAACTTTTAAAATAGTCACCAAAAAGAAGATATGCAAAAGCTATGAATCCTAAAACAAAAGCAATAATATTAATTGTATTTGCAGTTATAAGAAAATTCACTAAAAATAAGATAGATATTGTTAAAACACAAGCCCTTAGAAAAATACAAAAACCATCATTTGCGTATGAAAATTTCTTAATCTTAAATTCAACATTATCAGTTTCACCCAAATTCATTCACCCCTCAAAAAGTATTTTTTAAATCTTAACACTAATTTTTGACTTAATGATTTAACTCATTGTTTAAATAAATTTCTAAATTTCTGGAACTAAAGGAAATTCTTTGTTATTATTAAGAATTTCTTCTTTTGATTCGATTAGTTTTCCAATTACTGGTCTAAACTCATCATGTCCCATCTCATCTGAATACTCTCTCCAAGGTCCCTCACATATTAATCTAAACCTGCAGTCTTTACATTGAGGAAACAAGGTTTTTCCCTCTACCTTTTTCACATAATTAAAATTTTTAACCCAAAAATCTTTTTCTTTTACAATCGTTTCAGGGATATATAGTTCTGAAACAAATCTTTCATATCCTTTCATAATACAATAAGGCATTGCTTCAGCCATTACAATCTTATGGTTTAATGCTCCAATCCTCAGACCTTTTTTAATGTATGGAGCAGCGATTGTAGCTATTGGCATGATCGAATTATAGTTTTCAAAGGCGTTTCCCATTGCATGCACAAATGCAAACTGAAACTGCATTACGTCAAGCTCAACAAGAAGCTTTGCAATATCAGGCGCATCTCTTAAGTTGGCTTTTACAATAACACTATTTGAAATGACTTTCATTTTAAGTCTTCGTATATATCTAATTCCCTGAGTTGTTTGCCTAAATGCACCTGGCGCTCTTGTTAAATAATCATGAATCTCAGGGGTTGATCCATGAAGGGCGGGTGAGAATTGGTTGGCTCCAGCCTCAATAAGTTTTTTAAGATAGCTTAAATCACTAAACATCCTACCATTGCTTTGTAACTGAATTTCTTTATACCCAATTTTTGTAGCATAACTTACAAGATGAATAGCATCTTTTCTAATAGTAAACTCTCCTCCAGTAAAAACAACAGATGCAATATTCTCTTCTCTTGCAGTTCTTAAGCTTTCCTTTATCTCATCTGTTGTTCTATCACCATATTTTCGGTTGTGTGCCTGAACGCAAAACCTGCACCAATTGTTGCAATAATACCCTGTTTTAATATCTACTCTTTCTGCCATTTTTTTCAATATTTTTTCATACTTTCTCTATTTTAGATTTCATGAACTCCTGATCATTCGTATACTGTGGTCTTTCAAGCCAAAAGCTTGAATAAACGGATTTATCCAAGGATTAACCTTGACTATTTGCGAGATACCTTGGCATTTATGCCGAGGTTTTTCATTTTTTATTGGATACATATTATTTATACTAATACACATTTCATTTAATAAAGTAATTCAATAAAAGCATTAAAAATGATTTTTCAATAAGTTTTTTTTAAAGGTAATTAGTTAATCTTAGTTAAAACTTGGCCATTTTCTTAAGAGTTCTCTTTCTTCTCTGTTAAAAAGTATTTTCTCAAAAAGAGTTTCAATCATCTCCTTATGTATCATACATCTGAGATTTTTATTTGGTAGATTAACAACCATTGTACCCTCTTTTTTATAGTTTTCTAGTGGGCAGATACCACAGTAGATATACCAAGGACAGGCATCACAAGTAAAACCAAGCATACTTGAATTGCATTTCATAACTTGTCTTATCTTATTATTTCTTAAGTCATAAAATGTATTATTATGAACATTTCCTAATTTAAAGTCATCTCCTAATGTTCTTGCTTCATCGCAACTATAAATCCCTCCATCGTAATCATATAATATTTGGCCGTCTATTGCACCACAAGGGCATGCAAGCTCAGCAAATCCTGGATTTCTGCCCATAAGTAACTTTTGTATCAGTATTGATGAAACTTCTTCTCTTATCTTAATTCCTTTTCTGTTTAGCTCAAGTATGTAATCCACGATTTTTTTCCATACCTCTACAAATTCTTCTGCGCCATACGCTAGATGATTCCAATTCGCTGTTGCAAAGCCAAAATCAGTGATATATTTGTATCTAAAACTCGGAAAGCCTAATTTAACATATAAATCAATAATTTCTTTATATCTACTCAAAGAAGCCTTAGTAATAACAGGAATGGCAAATACTCTGTTATACTTTTTCTTTGTATCCTCAATAACATTCATAATCATTTCATAACTGCTTCTTTTGGGCTCCAGGGTGAATTTTCGGTTTAAATCATGAAGGTCTTTTGGTCCGTCTAATGAAAAACAAAGCCCAATCTTGTTCTCTTTAATAAACTGAAGTTTTTCTTCATCAAGCAAAGAGCCGTTATTTACTATTGCAAAGTCTAAAATCTTATTTGCAACTAAATTTTTTTCCTTTGCATACAATACTACATACTTGATAATATCAAATTTTGCTAAAGGCTCTCCACCAGTAAACTCAATAACGATGTTTCTAGCAGGTCCTTGGAATATAAAATCTACTACTTTTTTTGCTGTATCTTCACTCATATCAAACCCTTCTGCATCTTCTGGCTTCCTAAATGCATAACAATATGAGCAAGTATGGTTGCATCTAAGTGTAGGAACAAGTATATGAAGGCTAGTAGAATTAGTAATATCCCAAAAATAAGTCTCGGCATTTTTTATAAGCTTCTCAGTATTGTTTTTGGTTTTAATCACTAAAGCGTTTTCAAGCTTTTCAAAAAGTTCTTTATCAAGTTTTGCTAAAACGAATTTCTCATATTCTTCCTTTGTTAAAAGAATCCACCTACCATTATCTGCAGTGAGAAGTATTCCTTTGTCACCATAAGATTTAGTCCTATAGTTTATCTCTTTATAATCCTTGTTTATCATGTATTTTGGGCTTTCCATTTTAATCGTATTTATTTTCAAAGTAATCTAAAAAAATTCCTACATACAGCCTGATAGTTCCCTTCTTTTTCTTTCATTTTGGCAATCTTCGCAATCGCAATTAGGGTCATAATCAACTTGAGGGTCATATTCTTTCTTTGGTGCTTGTAGTTTTTCTTCTTCTTTCTCTTCCTTTTCACTTACATACCTATATAAAAGCCCATTCATCATATTAAAAAAACTGCCTAAAACCTCTTTTGGGTTTTCTTCTCCCTTAGGTTCTAAAGAAACACTGATTTTATTTAGGTTATCTTCTTTTTTGTCTAAAAAAATAAAACAACTCTCTAAAAAATTATTTGCGGTCTCAACAATAATCTCATAAGGATAAATTGTACTATCCACTTCAAAGGTAACATTTTTCCCTTCAATCTTTGAATTCATCATCTGGTAATCCTCCTCCCCATATCAGTATTATATGTTTAGCTTAAACTTAAATTATTTTAAATGTCCATATCTGAAAGGTCAATATCCTCAAGTTCACTTTTTATGCTTTTTTTGATCTTTTCATCACTATCTTCATTAACATCAAATCTTTTTGAACTATCATCTTGGCTTTTGATTGATTTACTTTGGTTAAAAGTTTCTTTCAAATAATCGTATGGAAAATTTGAAGCATCCAACAACAAGTTTTTCAAAGGTAGTGTAAGAGCTGATTGAAGCGCGTATAAAGTGTGGTTAGTAACCCTATCTTGGAATTCTTTGGAAAAATCTAAAAGGTTGTGTGAATCTAGCATATCCCCAAAAATTTTAACTTGAAAATATCCATCAGACCAATCTATTATGAAATAAGCTTGTTCGATTGAACTATAAATCGCTGTTAAAATAAATTTAATAGGGAATAAATAAGAGTTTATGCTAATCTGTGAATACTCTATTCCCTCATGAACATGAAACGAAATGTTTCCAAAACTTTTATTTTTCAATTCATTAATGTTCAATTTATTGCTCTTACTCATTTTCGGTAGACCCATATTTAATTTCCCAAGGTGTAGAAATACCCTCTTCATCATCAACTACTACATCCTCAAGCTTATCTGTACTTTTGATTTCAGAAAAATCGCTATCTTTTATTATACTTTTGCGCTCAATCTCTTCAGATAAACCACTTGACTTAACATTTTCTTTCTTATTTCTATCAATTTTGTTACATCCACAATCATCATCAATACTATCATTAATATCGCTTGGTTTAACTCCATTCAATAAATCTTCATATCTTTGTGAAAAGATCGCATTAGGGCAATCTTTGTATTCAAATGAAAAATAACTTTGATAGTTATTAAGAAGCCTTTGTTTCATTCTTCTTGAAAGATTTACTTCATATCCTAAAAATCTTAGCATTTGATTTTTTAGCTCTTTGATTATTAAAATCTTGTCCTTTTCTTTATCCAAAATTAGATGTATTATGATCTTGTGGTCCTCATCGGAATCAAAATAAAAATATCCCACCCCTTGCATCTCATATGTTGCAGCGAGTATTGAAGTTAAGCTATATACCCTATCATCAACTATAATATCCACTAATTCCAAATCTGAAGATTCTATTATGTCCATAGCTCCATCCCTTTTTATTCGCCTCATAAAAACTGCCTCAAAAAATTTCTAGCTTTCACCCTAAAATCAAACAACCTTAGGAATTAAACGTTGATATAAAAGTATTTCTATTATTAATAGTTTAAACCTATTAAATGAAATAATTAAATTAATTAAACAAAACCGCCAAAACCATACCTCTCTTTAAGATTTTCTTTAGTAAATTATTAGTCTTTTCTAGTGCTTACTTATAGAGCTAAATAAATTGAAAAATAGATTTTATGTAAGCGTATATCCATCCAAGCATAAAAAAAATACTGCCTCTTGATAAAATACATCCTATTGCTGACAAAAATATGATTGGTGCAAAAAATATGGTTCTAAATACCAGGATTTCTTTGACACCTTTTTTTAAAAGAGTAGTTTTCAATTTGTCTAAATCCTTTTTTTGAATGCCCCTTGAAGGGTCATATTTAATAATCGGATTTTCGATTGACTCTTCTAAAAAGAACTTATTGGTAAAGTATTGGTATAACGCAAATATCTTTAGAGGAGGCAAAGATATTTGATCTTTTTGTAAGCAAGGCATTTGAGCAAGCAAATCCCCCTCTTTAAGGTTTTCAACCTTTTCTTTTCTTGTATTAATATTAAAATTTATATCCACTAAAAACATCCTTAACAACACAAATATAAAAAACAACCTCAGCATAAGAACAATTTCATCTATATTTGCATAATTAGGATAATCCAAAATAATTCTTATAATCGCTAAGCAGATAATGAGCCATTTAAAAGACAATTTAAATATTTTCTTTAATAACAATATAACTAAGAACAAGAAAACTGCTGTAATGAAAAAATTCCCAGGAATATTGAAAAGTTGAAAAGACTTTTGTATAAACCAAGACATGGAAAAAACAGCTATCATAGAAACATAAAGTGATTTAAAAGTAAATAGTTTAGTATCAATTTTAAAATCTTTGATTTTTGTAAACATTATAATAACACATGATATCACAGTAATATCTATTAAAAATGTGAACGGAAAAGGATATGGGCTATATCTTACAAAACTTGCAGGAATCAAAAATAAGTACGCTGAAAAAAGCTTAGCATCCCCCGGAGGCCAAAGTCCTAAAAACCAGCATGCAATCCCAACAAAAAGTCCAATTAAGAAATTTATAGTTTGAGATTTAAATGTTGTAAATAGTATTGAAAAAAAATCTAATCTAAAGTCAATTGTTATTACAAATGAATTTATTAAAATAAATATTAATCCAAAACCAAGCATTTTTAGAATATCTTTATTATAGATCTTTCCATATCTTAGATCAGATATACTTGTTTTTACTCCAAAAAACAAAAATATAATCCACCATCCATAGTTAGCTATAAGTGATAGTATCATTTTCGCAGTATAACTCAATTTGTCTTTTAAGATGATTTAATGAGAACGGGACCTCAAAGCTCTTAATTTTATGGTCATATTTTATTAGCAAAATATCTGAATTCGCCAAATCTATTTTATTTATTATTACCGCTTCACAATCAGAATTAAGCAAATAGTATACATTTATCTTTGAGGGGCTAAAATAATAAAACAGCCCTGAGATTAAAAGCAATATTGAAAATATTACAATCATAGATATGTTTTCATTAGTAAAGATAATAGATTTCAGCTTTGATAGTCTGATTTTAGGCATGGATTTAGGAATCTAATACTATTTAATAATATTATGTATTATATATTCTCAAAATCTTGTTATTTAATTTCCTGAACTCCTCGCTCATTTGCATACTTAGGTTAATAGAAAAGTATACCTTGTATTTCAAAACGAGGACTTGGTACGCTTTTTTGTAATCAAAAACCTCGCTTTAATACAGCGCAGGATTTTATACTACCTACATACCTCGCCCTTAGGTTGAGGTTGTTGATTTTTCAAGCAGAAAGTTTGAATAGACGGATTCACATAACGATTAACCTCAACTATCTTAAAGGTCCCTTTAAGCATTAAGCATTTATGTAGAGGTTTTTTATTTATCAAGAACTTTGATTAGATTACTTTCTTTAAAATTCTTGATTAAAAGATTGGTTTTTTAGTATTTGGAGTTGACATTCAAGTTGACAGGGATAGATTTTTTCACAGTATCTCCGATAGAAAAATGACTCCTCCCAAGTACTCGAAAAAAAGCACATAGGAGGAGCTCATGGTTGAATTTGTAGCAACAACCATGAAACAGATTATCAGATTCATAAAAAAAGTT
>Ga0116195_1000314_pt1 | contig 46360 bp, 32 predicted proteins | sample AD_SCU002_MetaG_FD_89881 | JGI IMG/M metagenome (GOLD analysis project Ga0116195, IMG submission 89881) | Active sludge microbial communities of municipal wastewater-treating anaerobic digesters from China - AD_SCU002_MetaG | ecosystem: Engineered > Bioreactor > Anaerobic > Digestate | place...
AACTGTAATGAATTCTCAAAGTTCCACCACCGCCTTCAATTGAGTATCCATTTACCTTTTGCCAATAGATAATACCAGTACCATGAATATTGCTACTGACCCTACCACTACTCAGCTGACCTTTTCTCGCTGCAATATAGGGCAAGACTTTCGAAACTACCTGATCAAACACATTGCGCATAAATACAGTATCTTGGGGAGCTGTTTCCTCAATATCCATGAAATTGCCTGATATGGTCGAGAATTGCATACTTTGAAGGTTGTAGCCGATGTGTCCCTCAAACCCCGTTTCGGCCTTGAATCTTTCCGCCCGTTCGTTTAATTCCTGGGTTTTTCGCCACTGCTCTGCCGGGTCACCAGAGTCTTCACTGGCGAAGATCGCTGCACACACCAGCAGCAGCAACATCGTGATCAGTACTTTTGTTTTCATTGTTCTTCTCCTTTTCCCTGGCTTGATTCGCCAGGCTTGTTTTTATAATCATTGGCATATATTTCAAAATTACTTCTCGCTGTTGTTTCATCACTTTCTCTATCAGCAGAGGAGGATACCTGTAACCTAACCCGAATCAAGTCTCATTTGCGCACAACTCTATTGTCAAGAAATATTTAAGCAGCTTGGGGACAGGCACTACTATATCAAGTTCAGCTTCTATCATGGCATATATATACTAAGTGTGGAAAATGGGGATTTGGTGGCTGCAGAATTGAAGATTTTTTGATGTTTTGTGTTTCTTTATTTCCACAAGGGATCAGGTGTTATCTTAGTCATTGTGGGATTGCTGATTATCTAAACTACCGTTCCGATGGGACTCTCATGGATTTAACTGGCATGTGCGTCCTGTCACTTCGGACTTGTTTTACTTGCCTTTACTTCACCTTCCCTTCGAGATCACCTCGAGTACTCGAGATGATCTCGAGGTGATCCTGTATTCAAAGTGAATACAGAAAGCAGGGAATTGCACTCCAGATCAGGCAGTAAAAACGGGTTTTTCTTGACAAGCTGATGCCTTGTAAAGTTTTGACAGGCTAGTAATACTGATACGCGGATCACCCGCATGGAGATTGATAATGGACTACCCCTTTAGTAAAATTGAACGTAAATGGCAACAGACATGGCAGGAGCGCCGGATTTTCGCCGCCCAAGATAAAAGTAACAAGCCCAAATACTATGTACTATCCATGTTTCCCTATCCATCTGGAGTTCTCCATATCGGCCATGCGTCAAACTACTCAATAGGCGATGCCGTGACCCGCCTGAAGATGATGGAAGGCTACAACGTAATGCAGCCCATGGGTTATGACGCCTTTGGGATGCCGGCGGAGAATTTTGCCATCCAGCACAATTCCCATCCCCGCATCACTACTGAAGAAAACATCGCGGCTATGCGCAAGCAATTTGACGGCATGGGCTTTGGTCTGGATTGGGACCGCGAGGTGAGCACCTGCCGTCCGGATTACTACCGCTGGGGTCAATACATATTCAAAAAGATGTATGAGCAAGGACTCGTGTATCGCAAGAAGAGCTGGCAAAACTGGTGTGGCGAATGTCAGACCGTACTGGCCAATGAGCAAGTGGAAGATGGAGCCTGCTGGCGCTGTGGTTCCGAGGTATCCCAGAAAGAGCTGGAGCAGTGGTATTTCCGCATCACCCAATATGCCGAAGAACTGCTGGATTACAGTGATATCATTGAATGGCCAGAGCGCGTGATTGCCATGCAGCAACACTGGATCGGCAAGAGTCTGGGCGCTCAGATCGATTTTATCCTGGAACACTCCGATGTCAAAATCCCGATCTTCACCACGCGTCCCGATACCATCTATGGGGTTACCTTCATGGCCTTGCCGCCGGAGCATCCATTGGTGCAAAAATGGCTGGTGGAAGAGCCGGACCACCATGCCCTGCATGACTTTTGCCGCAAAGTGATCAATGAAGACAAAGTCCTGCGCGGAGCTGCTGATACCGAAAAAGAGGGCATCTTCAGCGGACGCTATTGCATAAACCCTTTGAACAACAGCAAAGTACAAATCTGGATCACAAACTATGTACTGATGGATTATGGCACTGGTGCCGTAATGGCAGTACCTGCCCACGATACCAGGGACTTTGCCTTTGCCAAAAAATACGATATTCCGATCAAGATCGTGATTCAGAATCCCACTTTGGATCTGCATCTGGATACGATGACCGATGCCTATACAGAGCCGGGGATTATGACAGCCTCCGCTCACTTTGAGGGTATGGACAGTGAAGCTGCCAAAACCGCCATCACCCAATACGCAGAACAAAAGGGCTGGGGGAAAGCAACCACTACTTACCGCCTCAGGGATTGGGGAATCTCGCGTCAACGCTATTGGGGCAATCCCATCCCCATCATCCACTGCCCCAATTGTGGTGTGGTACTGGTTCCGGATCAAGACCTGCCGGTTCTGTTGCCAGATAACGTCCAGGTGGGTAAAACCACTTCGAATCCGCTGCTCAGCGTACCGGAATGGCTGAACGTGCTTTGTCCGCAGTGTGGTGCACCTGCCAAACGTGAAACCGATACCATGGATACCTTTGTGGATTCATCCTGGTATTTTGCCCGCTATGCGGATCCCAATAACGACAAGCTGCCCTTCGATCCGGATAAGGCCAGATATTGGCTGCCCGTGGATCAATACATTGGCGGCATCGAACATGCCTGCATGCATCTGCTGTATGCCCGTTTCTTCTACAAATTCATGCGGGATCTGGGCTGGGTAAAGGGCGACGAACCCTTTGCCCGCTTGCTCACCCAGGGTATGGTTCTCAAAGATGGTGCCAAGATGAGCAAATCCAAAGGCAATACCGTGGATCCTCAATACATTATTGACAGATTTGGAGCGGACACACTAAGAGTGTATCTGCTCTTTGCCTCGCCTCCGGAAAAAGATGTGGAATGGAACGATGACGCTTTGATGGGGGCATATCGCTTCCTGAACCGCGTTTACCGGTTGATCGAAGGAAACCTGGATGCCATCAAGCGAGGATTGACTCTTGAGGCACAGTTTGATCGGATCAGCCCCGCACTCAAAGGTCTTTTGCACAGCAGCCATGCCACTACAAAGAAGTGGCTGGATGATAGCCTGCACAGGATGCAATACAATACCGCCATCGCTGCCATCATGGAACACCTGAATCACTGTGTGGCAGTGAAAAACGCTGATGCTCTCAGAGAAGATGATCTGGCCGTATATGCCGAGGCCTGTGGCATCATTCCTCAGATGCTGTATCCTTTTGCCCCGCATATCGCTGAAGAACTCTGGCAGATGATGGGATTTGATACTCTGCTGCATGATAGCGGTTTACCCGGATATGAAGAGAAGTATCTGGTGCAGGAGAAGATCTCCTATGTGATCCAGATCAACGGCAAGCTCAGAGGAAAAATCGAAGCTGCCCCGGATATCGATCCTGAAGAACTGAAGCATTCTGCCCTGCAAGTGGAGAATGTTGCCCGAGCACTGGAAGGACATGAGATCAAGAAGATCATCGTGGTTCCCGGCAAGATGGTAAGTATCGCTGCAGCCAGAGCCTGATACGATTCCACTTGACAGAAAAGCGTCCTGAAATTGAAAGGAAAGCCACAGTGATGGGGGCCTATAGCTCAGCTGGTAGAGCTTCCGGCTCATAACCGGATGGTTGGGGGTTCGAGTCCCTCTGGGCCCACCACTTTTTTCTTTACATCTGCACCATTACGCATATACTGTCTTTCTAAGGTAATAAGTATGAAAATCATCCATATATCTCTACTTGCGCTGGTGCTGGCTTGCCCACTGAGCGCGACAAAATATGCCGGCGAAATCTTCGCCTTCAGTCCTGGTGTGCAAAACCAGGCCATGGGCAATACTGGACTCACTTTTGCAGGTTCAAATGCCTCCGGCTGGTGGAATCCAGCTCTATTGGCTCTGCCTGGGGCCAGTAGTGTGGAACTGATGCGCAGCGACTTCTTTGAAGGCTTACTCACTCAAAACCAGATTAACCTCCAAATCGGCAGCACTACCCGCAATTCAATCTCAATCAACCACCTGGCTATAGACAAAATCAAGCTTACCAGACTGGAGGATGAGAATGCTGAGCTAAGTAACAGCAACCGCCCCTATGTATGGAAAACCGTTACGAATCAGGACCTGGTGCTCTATGGAGGCTTTGCCCGCAAGCTGAATGACCGCCTGGCTATTGGACTCGCCCCTAAGCTGGCCTACCGGAGCCTGGCAGAAAACAGTGGGTTTGGTTTTGGAGCAGATCTGGGAGCATATTGGGAGCTCGGTAAGGGCTGGGCTGCTGGAATGAATTTTAGAGACTTTTTCAGTACGCAAATCATCTGGGAAAGCGGAGAACATGAGCTGGCCATGCCCAATCTGGATCTCGAACTGGGCTATGCTTTCCAGGTACTGAAATACAATATCCCCGTTCAGGTTGCAGTGCGCACCCAAGCCTATCCGGAAGAGCGAGGCGAAGCCTCAACGATCTCCACTGCGGGGCTGAGCGCTGATCTTCATGCAGGGGTAATGGTCTCACCAATACCCATGTTAAGGCTGATGGGTGGCTATGATACAGATAGCTTCACAACCGGGATCGGAGTCGCCATCAAGGCTTTGGGGGTAGACTATGCCTTTCGGAGCAATTCTGCAGATGGGCTGGGCTTTACCCAAAAAATCTCCCTCTCATATCAATGGTAAAGCGTAAGCTTGCCCTTCTGGGCGCTACGGGTTCGATCGGAACCTCTACCCTGGATGTAATCAGGGAACATCCTGATAAACTATGTCTTAGCCTGATCAGCGCTCATAGGGATCACCGCAAACTAACCACCATTGCCCGGGAATTTGCCTTATCAAGAGCTCTGCTTACAGGCATCAGTGATCCTGCTGAACAGCAGCATATTCGCCAGCAATATCCGGATCTGAGTCTGCACTTTGGGGAGCAGGAAATGCTGGAACTGCTAGCTGCTGAGGATTTTGATATTGCCCTCAATGCCATCAGCGGTTCAGCCGGAATCCGTGCTACTTTCGCCATACTGGATCGCAATAAACGCCTGGCTCTGGCAAACAAGGAATCTTTGGTGATGGGTGGACATCTGGTGGCAGAGTTAAAAGCCCACAAGCAGCTCGAGATCGTTCCTGTGGATAGCGAGCATAGCGCCATCTTCCAGGCTCTGGGACAGCATCCTATGCGGGAAGTGGAGGAACTAATCATCACCGCTTCCGGAGGAGCATTCCGTAGCCTACCATTAAAACAATTTGACATTATCACTCCAGCCATGGCCCTCAAGCATCCCAATTGGGACATGGGTGCCAAAGTGACTCTGGATAGTGCTACGATGTTCAACAAAGCCCTGGAAGTGATGGAAGCTCACTGGCTCTTTGATATGCCCTATGAGCGCATCAAAGCCGTGATCCATCCCCAATCCCTGATCCACTCCATGGTGCGTTTCGTGGATGGTTCGCTTCTAGCTCAGCTTAGCAGTCCGGACATGAAGCTGCCCATTCTCTATGCCCTGTCCTATCCTCTGCGCTGGTCTTCGAAGCTGGTGCAGACTGATTTGCTGGAGATGGGGAGCTTAAGCTTCAGTCCTATCGAAGCACAGCGTTATCCTCTGTATTATCTGGGATTGGAAATAGCCCGGGCAGGAGGCCTATTGCCCACTGTCATGAATGCGGCTGTGGAAGCTGCCATGCAGCTATTTTTGCAGGGAAAGCTAGGTTTTACGGGCATTGCAGGAGTGGTGAGGAAGGCTGTGGAAAGCCATCCCAATCAAAACCATCCCGATCTGGAAACCATCATCAGAACCAACCAGGATGTCTACAACAGCACAATAAGCCATATCTGCTGATTAAGGAGTAGCTTTCTTCTCCTCCAGCAGGCTGTTTATCATTGCATGCAAGGCTGTGGGATCGATCGGCTTAGCCATGTAGTCGTTGCATCCTGCCTTGATGGCAAGTTCATAATCATTTTCCAATCCATAAGCAGTTTGAGCGATCACGATAACATGCTTACTGATCTTCCTGATCCGGCGTGTGGCCTCATAACCATCCATATCCGGCATTTTCACATCCATTAGGATCACATCGATCTCGGGATGTTCAGCATATACATTGATGGCTTCACGTCCTGTTTTGGCTCTCAAGATCATCCTGCAACGCTGCTCCATGATCTTGCTGATCAGCCGGAAGGAGATTTCATCGTCTTCCGCTACCAATAGATTCAGGTTTTGTTGACTGGCATTGGTTTGTTGAAGCACAGAACGCTGATTTGTAGTTTGCTTTGCTTTGGCGTTTGAGTATGGGATGGTGAAATAGAAGGTGGATCCTTTGACCCCATCACTCTCCACAGAAATACTGCCACCCAGCATGTCCAGATAAGCCTTCGCAATCGCAAGACCCAGTCCTGCGCCTTCGTAGCTTCTGGTGTTGGAGTTATCCACCTGGATAAAGCGTTCAAAGATCATGCTTTGCTTCTCTTTGGGAATACCAATCCCTTCATCTTTCACAAAAAACACCAGTCTGTCCGGCTCTTTTCTATAGCCAATCTCCACCACGCCTCTGGCAGAATAGGTAATGGCATTCTTGACCAGATTGCTGAGTACGGCATAGAGCTTTTCACCATCTGTACTTACTACTGCAGCATCGGCAGGCAATGGAGTATTGAGCACTAGAGCCAAGCCCTTGGCCACAGCTTCAGGCTTGAAGAAGGAATATACATATTCGATTTGTTCGTTTACATTGACTTCGGCGTCGTTGACTGTCATGAGACCGGCTTCAATCTTCGAAATACTGATGATGTCATTGATCACGCTCAGCATCCGAGCGCCGCTCTTTTCGATCAGTCCGATATATTCTTCACGCTGTGAGCCGCTGAGATTGGCTTCCTTGAGTAGTCCTGCAAAGCCGAGAATACCATTCATAGGCGTGCGTATTTCATGGCTCATATTGGCCAGAAATGCCATCTTGAGGCGATCACTTTCCTCGGCTTTTTCTTTCGCTTTGATCAGATCTTCTTCACTCTGCTTACGCAAACGGATATTCACCAGCATTTGGGTGAAAACCTTTAGAAGCTGTTGCTCGATGTCTGAATAGGTATGCTTGCTACGCACCGAATCGAAACCCATAAACCCAATACAACGGTTGTTGTGGATCATAGGCAATACGATCAGTGAGATCACCTGCTGTGGCTCCAGGATATCTTTGGTCAAGCCTTCAGGTAAAAAACTGACATCTGGAATATAGATGGGGTTTCCATGGCTGAAAGCCTCCCTCCACTCTTCAGGAAGCTCAATACTCTGCAAATTGTCGATCTGGGGCTCAATCCCTTCCCCACACCATTCATGAGTATTGGAGCAGATATTTGTAGTCTCATCATACTCAAAGATGTAGCATCTATCTGCTCCCACAAATTGAGATAGTTTGTTCATTGATCTGGCGATTTCAGCTTCAACGGATTCGATAGGGATATTAATGTATGTGGATGATATCTCTACCAGGAGTTCCCTGAGCCGGGTTTGCTGAAGGATCTGCTCTTCAGCCATTCTTCGGTCGGTAATATCAAGAAAGGTTCCCAGGACACCCATGATCTTACCATCGCTGTCATACAACGGACCCTTGTTTGTATCCAGCCAAGAGGTCTTACCATCAGTCCGGGTTTGAGGCTCGATGATATGATACTCACCAATGCCTGATTTTATAATCCGTTGGTCAACAGAAACAAAGAAATCCGCTTCTTCTTTCTTCCAGACCATATCATAATCGGTCTTGCCTATCACTTCATCAGGAGAGCTCAAACCGCATACTTTGGCGAAGTTGTTGTTACAGCCCAGAAACACAGAATTCAAATCTTTCCAGAATACATACAGAGGAATGTTGTCCAGGATTAGTTGTAACATTTCCCTGGATCTGAAAAGCTCTCGTTCCGCTTTCTTACGTTCACTGATATCTCTGAGCACATAGACCATACCGGTAGGATTTTGTTGCATATCATAGAGGATATCGCCGTTGATTTCACATTCTATGACGTTTCCTTCAAGATCCACAACCCTGTATTCCTTTGGTCCCAGTGGTTTTTCAAACATCTTCCGTGTGTTTTCAATTGCGATTTCCAGATCCTCTGCTGCGATAAAGGATAGCATGTTTCTACCAATAACATCGGATTTGGAAAACTGAGGAAAGGAGCCATGACTGTATTCATTTACATATACTACCGTTCCGTGCAAATCCGTACGAATCACCAAATCAGGCAGATTCATCAATAGTTTCCGGTAGAATTCTTCACGCTCCTGCAGCAGAATCTCCGCTTTACGCCTTTCAGTAATATCTCTGGCAGTTGCAATCAAAACCGGTCTGCCAAAATAAACACCTTTATTGACTATGACTTCCTTGAGGATTTCACCTCCATCGAAATGCCTTGCCCAAAACTCGAAGGCTGCTGGTACTCCAGTATGCCATACTTCTGCAGAGAGCCGGGCAACTTCTGCATAATCGTTTTTTTCGGCGATTCCTACATCAAGAGGATTTTTCCCAATCAAATCCTCCCTCCGGCATTTATACATTCTGGCTGCGCCTTCATTCACATCAATAAAAGTGCCATTTTCATCCTGAATATAAACAGCTTCAGAGATCGTATTCAAGACATCCAGGTATGTTTGCCGGGTCAAATCATCAGCGGTATTTGAGGCCTCATCCAAGCCTTTTCTATGACCTTGAATAGCAGAACTGAAAATGGAGCGACCAGATACACCTTCATTCGAACCCTGTGGTTCGACAGTGCCCTTGTCCTTCTCACCAAATGGCATCTTAGCCTCCTACGACTTTACATAAGATACTGCTATTGGCATCATTATGGATCATGATGCAGAATCAAAAATAATGATGCTTGACTATTACACATACTTTAACATGCTTTACCACAAAGTCAAGATAAAAATACGCACAGTCAGTATAACCTGAAAATCAAGCTTTAAGAGGAAGCGGAAATGCTGCCCTCAAACTATGAAATTACATGAGGTTACTATGTCTCGAAAGCTGATCCTAACCATCCTGGCAATGGCTCTGATCATGAGTGCCTTCGCTACGATCCCTGAACTGCTGACTAAAAAAGGGAATCATGAACTATATACAAAGCTGATGCCACTGGCCCGGCAAAACCTAACCCGCTTGCAGAACCCTAAATCCTTCAAAAACCTGCTCAAACAGCATGATGACATCCTGATGGCTTATCTGATCGCCTATGAAAGTGATGCCAATCTGGCTCAGGCAAATCCCCAGGACATCATGAGTAACTACGAACAGGTCGTAAGGCTGTTCCAGGTGGATGGATTGAATTACTCTCCAGAGTTCTTTCTTTCCTATATTGCCAAACAAACCGTATCAGATGAACGTATCTCTGCATATCGGAAAGCCATGCTGGATGATGGGCTTAGAAATGTCCTGATCTCATATTCTGATCCTTTGGAACGCTTTCGGGCGACTACCCTCTGGTGCGTGGAAAAGCTGCAGTTTCAGCAAACCAGCGGTAGGGATCAGAACCCCATGGACATCATGAATAGTTCCCTGATCGGGCGTTGCGAAGAGATGCAAATCCTGCTGGTGGCAGCGCTGAGAACCGTTGGCCTGCCAGCTCGTCCCGCCAGTACACCCTGGTGGGCACACATGGACAACAATCATGCCTGGGCCGAAGTATGGCTGGAAAACGCCTGGCACTACACAGGCGATATGGATGCAGCCTACTTTCCTGATCAAACCTGGTTTAGCGGTATGATCGACAAGACCGTGATGATCCTGGCTGATGGTAGTCTGGCAGCCGAAAACGATGAAGTCCTGATCTCCGGACGCTATGATACAGTGATAAATTCCACCCCCAGCTATGCCAGAGAACGCACCCGTACCATCATTGTGAAGACTGTAAATGAGGCTGGAGAAATCATGCCCGATGTGCAGGTATCGATAATGGTGTTCAATTGGGGTGCACTACGCCCCATCATCAGTCTCAGCTCAAATGATAAAGGCGAGCTTTCATTCAGTGCGGGACGCGGGTCGTTTTACCTGAGTGCATATAAAGATGGAATCAAAGCCCTGGTGAATGTGGAATCAAACTCTGATCCTGAACAAACCGTGAACCTTGTCCTCAGTGAAGCCCAAATCCCGGAGCAAAGCTTGTTTATGCTGTACCCTGGCAACGAAATGAACTGGCAGAGTCCTCCAGATTCATACAAGGAAGAGGTCACCAGACGCAAGGCTAACTGGCAAAAGGGAGTAGATGCATTCACGCAAAGCATAGACATTAGCGTCTTTGATGATAGCTTGAGCTACAGTGTGGCAACCGCTTGCCGGGGCAACTACCTAGCTTTCTCCAGGTTCTATACCAAAAACAAGCCAATCCGCTCAGACTATCTGGAGTTCCTGAGCTCCTACGATCCCAAATTCCTCTGGCAGGCAGATGCAGAGCTCTTTGAAGCTACCTACAATCACTTCCTGGCCTGGGCTTCGGTTGCCGACCTTCCCGCTGAGGTTTTCTATCCATCAGTGCATTACGAAGAGCTGCCCTTAGCTGCCTTTAAATCCAAGAACAGTGCCCATCTCTACCCCAAGGCCTTCACCATGAAAGGAAAGACCGATGTGGAAAAGATAGATAAGCTCTTCAAATGGTTGTCCAAACGCTACAAAGTGAACAACGAAAAAGCCCTCAGAGGACTACTGAGGCTGGATATCGCAGCCCGGCAAAAATATCTCACCTCATATCAATACCGCATTCTGGCGATCAATGCCTTGCGTGCCAATGGCATAGCCGCAGAATTTACCCGGGTTCCAGACAATATACTGATTCATCTGGATGGCGATTGGCAGTATTATGACGTAAAAGTGGGAAAATTCACCCAACGCAGCACTGAGACCAACCAGCGGCTGTTGAAGCTGAACATTACTGATGCAGACGGCATCCCTCTGCAAGTGAATCCTGAACAATACAGCCTCACCCGCTATGTGGATGGTGTGTTCTACTCCCTGAATACCAGATTTGAATATCTGGGCTCCGGCAATTATCAGGCTCAGATTCCGGACAATGAGTTATACCTGCAGTTTGGTTATAGGGTATCAGATAGCCAGACTGGATTCCGGCTCTATGCCATCACCCCTGATACCGAGACCATCAGGATCATCGCTGATGCTTACCCTCATAGCTGGAATCCTGCTGAAGAAGACATCCTGGCTTTGATCCCAGCGGAAGTTTTGGAAGCGGATTCTCTGATCGTATTGGGCAATTTCGACCAGGAAAACTCACTGCGGATCATTAGCAAAATCCAGGAAAGTGAACGCAAATACCGCTTCTTCGGCTTCACCGATAGCCCCAAGGCACCGGAGCATTATGCCCTCCTTCCTTCATGGCAAAGCCTTGTTCAGAGCGACAACCTCCAGAGTCAGCGCAGCATTACGCTGATTAAGGACAAAGACGGCTGGAAGATGTATGATGGTCTGTGGGAGCGCCTTCCTTAAGCAAAGACAAAGCCCGGCAAGCTAAACGCTGCCATGTGCAGTTCCGCATTGTAATACTTGCAGGGCACAGGACAGTATTGCGCCCGAGTGAGGGCTTGATAGCTGAGGGGATGGTACTTCCTGGATGCCATCTGAAACATCCATAGACCAGCCTGATAGGTCTGAATCGCCGCAGTATATGGCATCACCACCTCAAACAGGCTCTTCAGGTCTTCATTTACGATGTGGATTACATCCCGGAGGTTTTCGATCCAGGGGCTTTCAGATTGCAGACAGAGGATCCCATCGGACTTTAAGGCTTTAAGACAATCGCCAAAGAAAGCCTTGCGGAAGAGCCCTTCTGCTGGTCCCACCGGATCAGTGGAGTCGATCAAAATCACATCGTAGGCCTCAACCTGGTCTTTTACAAAGGCAATGCCATCGCCAAAGATCAGCTCTGCCCGCGGATCATCAGCTGCCATACAAAGCTGGGGGAAATGCAACCTGGCTACGCGGGAGACCATTTCATCAATCTCAACCTGAATAACATGTTCCACTCCCGGATGACTCAATACCCGGGACAGAGTACCACAATCACCTCCCCCGATTATCAAAACTTTACGGGGATTAGGATGGGTATTGAGGCTGGGCAGGCTGAGCATTTCATGGTAAACAAATTCATCTTTTTCGGTCACCATCAAAACCCCATCCAGTAGCATTACTTTGCCGAAATCCTGGCTTTGCACGATCTCAATTTTCTGATAATTACTGGTTTCAGTATATAACACCTGATCACAGGCAAAGGTGAGCCCGCGGGTGGGAGTATGATAATCCAGATGCCAGGTCATATTGTGGCGTCCGGTTTGTGAGGCAAACGTGCGCCTCCGGTTTCGAAGAGCCCGCGTTTCAATTCCATCTGGCTGGAGTTTTTGCTTTTAAATGATTCAACCAGAGCATGGTACAGACTCCAGGGTTCGATGGTCTCACCACAGGTAAAAATATCCACTGCGGCATAACCGTATTCGGGCCAGGTATGAATAGCAACGTGGGATTCGGCGATTACCACCACCCCACTTACGCCAAAGGGGCTGAAACTGTGAAAAGTATGGGATACCACCGTTGCCTGACCCTTATGGCAGGCATCGATCATGGCATTGGCAATGTAATTTTCGTCTTTTAATAGTTCGGTATCGCAATCGTAGAATTCTACGAGGATCTGTCGTCCCAGAGCTTGCATGTATGACTCCTGTGTGCTTTTTGGTTTAGATACTTCTCCCCCAATATGGTTTTTTTGGGGATGGTCACTTGTTACATCCGGCATTGGCAGTGAACCGTAGCCTGCGGCCAGCCAGAGTACAGAAAGGGATTATTGTGACACTACTAAACCAGCGGCGTCAATGTTGCGCTATATGCGCAGAGCTCAGCTAAGACCTCCTCATCGTCTGTGTCATTGGGTATCCACAGCCTGGCATTGGAATACAAGACTGCCTTAATACAGTGGATGCGGTAAAACTTGGATAATTTCATTTCGGTTCCAGACTATTACTTTGTTTCTAAACTTCTGCACCCGCTCTTGGAGTCAAGATAAAAGTAATTCCAATCAGATCGAGAGGGGTGTCATAGGAGCATGCGGATATCCATTTGGTTGGCTTGTGGGAGTCCTGTAGAGACGGCAGTTTATATACATAAATGAAACAATATCAATATAATGCAAATCTAAACTGCTATTCCAACGGAGCTCAATCATTATCTTATGCTGCGAATGCTATCTAAACTGATATCCCGCTGAGACTTACATGTTGCATTTACATGTATTTTCACTTGTTTTACACTTGCTTGTCTAAGTTGGGTTTACCTCGTGTAAATCTCGAGATCATCTCGAGTACTCGAGGTGATCTCGAGGTGAAGGTGAGGTTATCCTGACATAATCTATTGATATCTATGTAGTAATCAACCCCTCACCCCGGCCCTCTCCCGCATCCACCCCAAAGCTTCGTAAACTCCGCTTTGGAGACCCCGGCAAGGGGAGAGGGTGGACAAAATGCCTATTCCTATGCCAAATCCTGATACTGCTGGCGAGTAAGCTCCAGTCGGGTATTCACTTCGTTATGTTTCTCGCGCTCTTTGGCAACCACTTCCGGCTTGGCATTGGCAGTAAAGTTTTGGTTGTTCAGTTTATTGGAGATCCCAGCCAGTTCTTTTTCCAACTTTTCGATCTGTTTACCCAGGCGATCGCGTTCTGCCTGAAGATCGATCAAGCCGGAAAGCGGCAGGAAAATCTCGATATTGCGCACTACGGCAGAAACCGCAGGCTTAGGCTTGGGTATAGACGTTCCAGCAGTGATGGAATCCACCTTTGCCAGCCGTGCGAAGTAGGCTTTGTAATCAGTAAAAAGCCTTTCCTGATCTGTATCCGCAGTGCGGATATGAATCCCCGCTGAGGTGGAAGGCGGTAGATTGATCTGCTTGCGCAGATTGCGGATGGCAGAGATGCTTTCTTGCATAAAACGCATTTCATCGTCGATCGAGGGATCGATGATCTTCTCATCCGGAATCGGGAAAGTTGCCACCACCAGGAATTCTTCTGCCATGGGCATAAGCGTCTTGATCTGCTGCCAGATATCTTCGCTGATGAAGGGCATGATGGGGTGCAGAAGGCGCAGAGCGGACTGCATCACATCCAGGAGGATGTATTTGGCAGTAAGGCGCACTGCGGCGGGAGCATCCTCACGGAGGCGGTCTTTGGCCAGCTCGATGTACCAGCTACAATATTCATCCCACATGAATTGGAAGATCGCAGAAGCAGCATCATTGAGGCGCAGGTTTTCATAGTGTTGAGCCACATCACGGATCACTTCCTGCAAGCGGCTGAGAATCCAGCGATCAGCAAGCTCCAATTGCAGTTCATCGGTATGGGGCAAGCCCTCGATACTGCTGATATTCATAGTAATAAAGCGCCAGGCATTCCAGATCTTATTGGCAAAATTTCGTCCCCCTTCCAGCATGGCGTCGCTATAGGCCACATCAGCGCCTTTCGGGGTATTGAAGATCATGGAAAAGCGCAGAGCATCGGCTCCAACAGAATCGATGATATCGATAGGATCAGGAGAATTGCCCAGGGATTTGCTCATTTTACGACCAATCTCATCTCTCACGGTGCCATGCAGAAGCACGGTATCGAAGGGAATGCAGTCACAGAAATGCAGAGTGGACATGATCATGCGCGCCACCCAAAGATAGATGATTTCCGGGGCAGTGATCAGCACTTTGGTGGGTAAAAACCGCTCCAGATCGGGGGTTTGATCCGGCCAGCCCATGGTGGAAAAAGGCCAGAGCCAGCTAGAGAACCAGGTGTCCAGCACGTCTTCATCCTGACGGAAAGCGGTGCCTCCGCAGGCTGTACAGGTCTCGGGCATTTCTTTGGACACGATCATGGTGTTGCATTGATCGCAATAATATGCAGGAATGCGGTGTCCCCACCAGATTTGTCGGGATATACACCAATCCCGGATGTTGTTCATCCAGTGCATATAGACTTTGGTCCAGCGCTCGGGCTGGAAACGCACTTCGCCGGACTCCACCACTTCGATGGCACGCTTGGCCAGGGGAGCCATTCTCACAAACCATTGGTCGGAAAGATAGGGCTCGATCACGGTGTCGCAGCGGTAGCAATGTCCCACAGCGTGGTCGTGGGATTCTGTCTTTTCCAGGAGGCCTTGTTCGGACAGCAGTCCCAGCACTTTATCACGGCAGGCATAGCGATCCATACCCACAAAATCCTTGCCGGCAGCGGAGTTCATGATGCCATGCTCGTCCATTACCAGGATCTGAGGCAATTGATGCCGCTGCCCGATCTCAAAGTCATTGGGATCGTGGGCAGGGGTCACTTTCACGCAGCCTGTACCAAAATCCTTATCCACATATTCATCTGCGATCACATCGATAAAGCGTCCTGTAAGCGGCAGTTCCAGCTGTTTGCCGATCAGATGCTGATAGCGTGTATCTTTGGGGTTCACAGCCACAGCCACATCGCCCAGCATGGTTTCAGGACGGGTGGTGGCAACTGTCACATAGCCTTCACCTTCGGCATAAGGATAGCGGATATGCCAGAGCTTACCTAATTCATCAGCATGCTCCACTTCATCATTGGCGAGGGCTGTCACACAGCGTGGGCACCAGTTGATGATGTATTTGCCTTTGTAGATCAAGCCATCATTGTAGAGGCTCACAAACACTTCTTTCACAGCTTTGGAGAGCATGTCGTCCATGGTAAAGCGCAGCCGTTCCCAATCGCAGGAGCAGCCCAGAAGCTTCAATTGGTCGATGATGATCCCGCCTTTCTCGTGTTTCCACTCCCAAATCTTGTCCACCAGGGCTTCCCTGCCAATATCATGACGGCTTACGCCTGATTTACCAAGCTGCTTTTCTACCACATTCTGAGTGGCAATACCGGCGTGATCGACTCCTGGCAACCAGAGGGTAGCCTCACCCTTCATGCGGTGATAGCGTACCACCACATCCTGGAGTGTGTTGTTCAGCACATGACCCATGTGCAGAATACCGGTCACATTGGGAGGGGGTATCAGCAGTGTGAATGGTTTTCCCTCACCCTGGGGCGCAAAGAGACGCTTGGCTTCCCATTGAGTGTACCATTTCTTTTCTATGGACTTGGGATCGTAGGTTTTACTGAGTTCCATGTTTCTTTCCTTAAAGGCTGTGAGTTTAGGTTTAGATAAAAAAAGCACACCTATACGATATGTCTGATCATATCAGATTGGTGCGCCAATACTGAGAAAGCTGAATCTATTAGATGTTTTTCCCGGCCAGTACATCTGCTTCATTGCATTTGCACATGCCGACAAAACCCTTGTCAGGTCTCCAGGTACCGTCGCTTTTCTTGTTGGTAACGACTTTCACTCGCTTGATTTCGGTATTGCAAACCGGACAGATTTGCTTCCCTTCATTTGAACTTTCGTGAGCGAGTTTAGCGGCAAAGCTCTTTACTTTTCCCATTTTATTATCCTCTTTTGGTTATGCTCTTTCGATGTATTCACCCGTACGGGTATCGATTTTGATCTTGTCTCCGGTTTCCACAAAGAATGGTACCATCAGGCGCAGACCGGTCTCTGTATATGCTACTTTTCCGCTACCGGAAGCAGTATTTCCTTTTACATTGGGTTCGCATTCGGCAATCAGCATCACCACGGTGGTGGGCAGATCGATTCCGATGATTTCTCCACTGGGTGTCGTGGCTACCATGATCTCCATGTTTTCCATCATCAGCTTCTCTTTGTCGCCGATGGAAGATCTATCCACATGGATCTGCTCGTAGGTTTCGCTATCCATCAGGACGAAGAAATCACCTTCGCGGTAGAGGTATTCTTTTTTGGTGCGATCAATGCGCACTTCGTCGAAAGAATCACTTTCGCGGAAGGTATTATCCAGCACTTTACCAGTGCGGATATTTTTCAGCTTGGATCTCATGAAAGCCGGACCTTTACCGGGCTTTACGTGGAGAAAATCCACTACTTCGTAAAGGTCATCTTTGAAGGTGATCACCATGCCATTGCGTATATCTGACATTGAAGCCATAAACATTTTTCCTTAGTTTTTATCTATCTGAAACGCCACAATTTTAGAGTAAAGGATTTTGACAAGAGAAATCTGGACGCAGGATACCCGAGCCTCTGAAAATCAGGATTTGACCATCTTCTTTTGCCAGTAACCTTTGGGGCTCGACATTCGGACAAAATAGATGCCATCAGAGACGTTTTGTCCCTTGCTGTCCTGGCCATCCCAAGTCCATGAACTGGACCCGGGTTGAATTTCCTGGTCAATTATAGTGCGTATCTTCTGGCCTTTCAGGTTGAATACTTCCAGGAGCACAGCGTGCTTTTCTGAGATGGAGATATTGATGTTCAGATTATGGGTGAAAGGATTTGGGAATATGGAACTGATGCCATTGGTGATTTCTGGAGTATAGGGAGGATCTGGTTCATCGGATTGGGGGATTTTGAGTTTTAAATGGCCATAAAGGGTTGTTGCGCCAGTATAGGACAGTGCTTCCAGCCAATAGTACAGGTACTCCGCTGTGGGAATCTCCAGATCAGCAAAGCTGTAGGAGGAGCCCAGCGATGAATCTTCCGCCGGAGGGATCAGGCTGGGATTGATTCTTGCCGCATTGGCAGGCTCTTGATCCAGCCCTCTGAGAATATTCCATCCCAAAAGCTCTGTTTCAGAGGCAGTTTGCCACTTGATCAGAGGACTATTGGCCCAGGAAACGGTGAAGGAACTGAGCGTAACAGGAAGAGTGGCATCTTCAGCATTGAAGAACTCCACGATTTTGTTCAGGAGATTGTTGCGGGTGGATGGATAAGAGCCATCTACCAGTTCGCTGAGGGCATAGCTGAAGACAAAGGTACGCTGTCCGTAGCCTCCTACGCCGATTACGGCTACAGTGCTATAGTCGGATTCGATGAAGGCCGAGCGGGCTACCACTGGCAGGGGTTCGAAGGTATCGATATACTGAATTGACGTTTGGTTCGTAGCGGTGAAGGTCATGCCTTGGGTTGGTAAATGGGGCTGCCCTTGCAGATTGTCAATAGGATTGGGGCCTCCATCTTCAGCACTGGCAATCCCCAGAAGCGGCCAGAGGATTTCGTGACCATCACTAATCCCATCGATCAGGGGGAAATAGTTGGCGAGATCGTAGCCGATGGCGTCCTCTCCTTCGATGTACAGCCGTCCTCCAGCTTCCAGGTATTCCTTGATTGCGTAAAACATCGTGGGATCGCTGAATCTGCCGATATTGGCATCCACTGCGCCAAAGCTTAAATACACTGCAGTAAAAGCATGGAATGTAGTGGGGAATGTATTGGCATAGAGCACTTCTCCGGCTTTGGCGGCAAGCTGATCGCGGATATAGCTGCCACTCTGGTTACGTGCTCCGGCCACAGGCTCCCAAACGAATACCCCACCGGCATTGATCAGAATATCAAAAGTGAAGCTGGAGCCCACAGTGATGGGATAATCTGCCGTGATACTCAGGGTAAAGGTGACGAATTGAGAGATAGCATCTGGCAAGACCAGGATTTCAAACGCATCCAAAAGGTCAAACCTGCTTTGTGTGGGGATTTGTCCATTATAAGTGTTTTGCAGGATGTTAACTGCGGGATTGGAGGTGGACAATGTGTACACGGCATTGCAGAGGGGAGAGGTCTCGCTGTGGTTGCGCAGAGTGAGATTGATCGAGAAGGTTTCGCCTGGTTCTGCAGCTCCATTGGCATTGGTATCTGAGGGCTGCATCAGCTCAACCATGCTGAGCTTGATAATCTGGCTCAGAGGCGGATCCACTTCGCTGAGGGCACGACGGGCATTAAGCCTTCCTTCGCCAAGTTTTCCAGCCAGAGTAGGGTTTTGAGCATCTATATTGTCGCATGTGGCTTTCAATTGCCTTACTACTTGCGCATTTGTCCAGGTGGGATTGTAGCTCCAGATCAGAGCGGCAAGGCTTGAGGCGATGGGGCTGGCATAGCTGGTGGCTCCAGAGGTAGCCGTATATGTAGCTCCTTCAGTAGTTCTAATCCCTGTAGTAGGTGCAGCTACGTCGATTTGAGCACCATAATTTCCTCCGGCATGGACTCCGGCATTGCTTACATTTACGACTGCCACCACATTGTCATATCCCGATGGATACCTTGAGAACTCGGCGTTATCATTGCCTGATGCGGCCACGATAACACAGCCAAGAGTGTTGTAAATGTAGTTGATTACATCCTGGCTGGTTTGGGAATAAGTGGTGCCACCCCAACTGCAATTGATCACATGGGCTCCATTTTCCGCAGCATAAAGGATACCATCGTAGCCCCTGAAAATATCCAGGCTGCCAGGATATGAGCAGGAGATAGGCATCAGGGTTACATTCCACGCTACACTGCAAACCCCTATAGCATTGTTGGTGCGCGCATTGGCGATACCGGACACCCTGGTGCCATGGCCTGATGATTCATAAGGATTCATGTGCATGGCATCACCGGCATTGAGTTTGAAATCCCACCCGATCAGATCATCGACATAGCCGTTGCCGTCATCATCAATGCCATTGATATCTCCGGGATCATAGACCCAGGTGCTGCCGTTATAGTAGATGGTATAGCCATTTCCATTGGCGTCTTCGTCCAGGTTCTGCCAGATGTTTTGAGCCAGATCAGGATGCGTCCAGCGCACTCCCGTATCTACTACTGCCAGGATGATGGGACTGCTGCCATTTTCACCTTTATGAATATCCCAGGCTGCAGCGGCTTCCAAAGCTGTGAAATAGGACATATTTGGAAAGTACAAGTCATCGGGAGTGGCAAAAGCTTCTTCGATATAGCTCGGCTCTGCATATTCAAGGTTGGGGTCATTTTTGAGGGCGTTACATACAGCAAGAGGATCAAGCTGAGGATTAAAGCTGATTTTCAGGATGCGGCTGAGCTCGGAAGCGTCTCTACGTTTGGTGACAAAGCGGGGGCTGATCTCATAAATCCCCAAACCACTTAATTTGCTGTCCAGAGTGGAGATTCCGGTATGATTGGCTCCTTGTTTGGGCTGATAACCAGGCTTGAGCTTGATCACGGCTACCCCTGGTTCGAGCTTTGGTTTGATCGCAAAAACGGACAAAATTGCCAGTAGTAGAACTGCGAATACTAAGATCTTTTTCATAACATACCTCTTGGGGATAGCTCAAATAATTTCCCGAATATACTCCTTCAGCCCTCGAATAGCTTTCTTTTTATCTCCGCTATACCGGGGGATCACATGCATGTGGAAATGAAATACACTTTGTCCCGCGATCTGGCCACAATTCATGCCCAGATTGAAGGCATCGGGATGGTGCCGCTCCTGGAGCAAGTCCTTGAGCTTCAGGCTTAGCTCGTGCAATGCGGCAGCTTCTGCCCCTGAAAGCTCGAAATAATTCTCTATATGGCGTTTGGAGATGATGAGAGCATGGCCTTTGCTAACCGGAAAGCGGTCACTAATGGCGAAGAAGTGCTCATTCTGAACCAGGATGGATTGCTCCGGGATGGCGCAGAAGGGGCAGTTCACAGGGACTCCTGTAGGAGCTTATATATCTGGCTGGCAGCCTTTAGCAAAAATTCATCCTTGCCCCAATCTGCCATGATCTGGATTGAGAGGGGCAGTCCGGCAGCGTTCACTCCCCAGGGGATAGCCAGGGAGGGTAGTCCCGCATGGGTGAAGGGCAGGCTCATCAAGGGAGAGCCAGTTGACTTTAGTCCCCGGGGGGCTGCGGATGTGGCTCCAGGGCTAAGGATGAGATTTGCCCCTGCGCTTCTCATGATCCTCTGCAACTCATCCCGAGCCCGGCTTGGGTGGTGCTGGAGAGACTCAAGTTCGGCATCCGCGATCTGAATCCCCTCGGTATATAAGTCCCGGGAGTGGGGCGAGTAAAGCTCTCCATACATGGCATAGAGGTCTTGATGATGCCGGGCAAACTCTGCCGCAATCAAGCGTTTGTGAATCAGGTTTATCGCTTCAGGATTAGCGAAAAGCGAGGATTCCTGAATACTAATCCCAGAGTTTCCAAGCTGCTCCAGAAACTGCTGAAATGCCCCACGGCTATCAGCATCAGCCTGGTTCAAAAAAGCCTGAGCGGGGACTATAGGCTTGATCTCTACGGGCTCGAAGTGCTCTACCCAGTTCTCTACAATGTGCGGCGACGCAAAATAAAGGTCTTCCAAACGGCTGGTAAAGAAGCCAGCTTGATCCATGGTGTGCGAAAAGGGGAAGACCCCATCCAGGGGAATTCTGCCCAGGGAAGGCTTGAACCCATAAATCCCGCAATAAGCCGCAGGCCTGATCACCGAAGCGATAGTCTGGGTGCCCAGGCTTAGGTGGCAGATATGTGACGCTACAGATGCCGCGGAGCCACTCGATGAACCACCGGGTGTGTGCTCCGGATTTGCAGGATTGGTAGTTAAGCCTGGACTGAAGTAGGCAAACTCAGTGGTGATGGTTTTACCCAGGACAATGGCTCCGGCTTGCTTCAAGCGGCTTACGATGGTCGCTTCATTGCCAGAAAAAGCAGCAGGCGGGAGCTGCGATCCAGCTTGGGTGGGCAGTCCATCCACGTTGTACAGGTCTTTCACGCCCAGGAGGATTCCATACAATGGAGGCCGCGAATCAGGATCGGGATATTGAGCCATCAGCCTGTCAGCATCTCGCATCAGTCTTTGCTCCCGTTCCGGTTCGGGCAGGAAGGCGTGGATTTCAGGGTCTATGGTTTTCAGGGTTTTCAGTGTGTCACACACGTAGTCTTTCAGGGGCAAATGCCCACTGCGCAAAGCATTGGCAAGATCAGCCAGTGGGAATTTCCGAAAGTCTGAGTTCAGAGGACACCTTCCTTTTTGAGATGGTCAATTTCCTGGATTGAGAGTCCCAGAAGTTCCTGATACACTTCATAATTGTGTTCACCAATCTCGGGAACTTTATCACGCGTGGGGCTTTCCGGGACGCTACTCATTTTGATGGGGTTTCCGGCAATCCTGATCTTTCCTGCCAGGCTGTCCTCCACTTCCACGATCATATTGCGGGATAGCACCTGAGGATCGTTCATCACGGCTTCCACATCGTTGATCGGAGCACAAGGAATCCCGGCAGTTTCCATAATCTGCAACCACTCCCGGGAGTTTCGGGTGGCAAAGATAGGAGCCAGAACTTCGTTTAAGGCGTCTACGTTTTCAGTTCTCAACCGGTTTGTGGCAAATCTGGGGTCTTCCTGTAAAGTGCTGTTTTCAAGAGCATTGCAGAAGCTGCGCCAGAGATTGTCGTTACCCACGGCGATGACAAAGAAGCCATCTGCACCTTTGTAGGCTTGAAAAGGAGCGATAGTGGGGTGGCGGTTGCCGAGTGGGGCAGGAGATACTCCCTCGGCCTGATAGCGTACCAGTGCGTTTTCCAGGATGGCTACCTGGCTATCCAGCATCGAGACGTCAATCTTTTGTCCCAATCCTGTTAGGGTGCGGTGATACAAGGCGGCATTGATACCGATTGCGGTAAATAGCGAGGCTGTGATGTCGCCCAGGGACATGCCCACCCGGGTGGGAGCGCTGCCGGGATGACCTGTGATGCTCATGATGCCCCCTCTGGCTTGCGCCAGAATGTCATAAGCAGGCTTCAATGAATCAGGCCCGCTGTGCCCAAACCCAGTAGAAGCGGCATAGATCAGGCGGGGATTGATCTCTTTCAGAATCTCATAACCCAAGCCCAGCTTCTCCATCGTCCCGGGACGGTAGTTCTCCACCAGGATGTCGCAGTGACGCACCAGGTCTTTGAGTATTTCCTTGCCTCGAGGCGTTTTCAGGTTCAGGGATACGCTTTTCTTGGCGCGATTGATGCTGAGAAAATACAGTGACCGGTTGTGGATGAACGGTCCGAAGGCACGGGAATCGTCTCCAGTACCAGGTATTTCCACTTTGATCACTTCTGCGCCCAGATCGCTGAGGATCATGGTGCAGAACGGACCTGCCAGGACGCGGGTGAGATCCAGGACGCGAAGGCCGGATAGCGGTAGACTCATGCTTTGTCCTTTGCCAGGATGGCCATTGCGACTTTTTCTGCAGTGATGGGCATGGATTTGATCCTGATGCCCAGGGCGTTTTCTACCGCGTTGGCGATCAGCGGTGCTGCCGCCAGCATGGTATGTTCACCGATACCCCTGGCTCCATAAGGGCCGTCGGGCTGGGGTACTTCCACAATGATCGGGATGATTTCATCCGGCACATCCATGGCTGTGGGGATTTTATAATCGGTAAAATTGGGATTCAAAAGCTTGCCATTGGCATCGTAGCGCATATCTTCATAGAGCACTGTTGCAAGGCCTTGCAGCAAACCTCCGGTGATCTGTCCCCTTACCAATTCTGGGTTCAGAGCTTTTCCGGCATCGATGGCTAGGGCTACTTTCAGCACCCGCATTTTGCCTGTATCCCGGTCGATCTCCAGATCCAGAGAAGCCGCACCTACGGTATAATGCACATTGGGATGTCCGCCCTGGCTGGTTTCGGGATTGCCATTGGTAGAAGAGAATTCGGGCATGAACATGCCCCGGGCATTGATGGGCCCACCTTTGAAGGTACCATCTTTGGTCATGATTCCATCCACCACAAAGCTCTTGAGGGGCAGGAAGAACTTGGGGTCATTTTCACACTTCACTGCCTCATCTTCCAGATATAGGGAATCGATGGGATAATGGTACACCCTGTGTATGAGTTGCAGGATTTGATCCCGGGCATCCAAAGCAGCTTTCTTAACGGCATTGCCACTACTCCAGGTGATATGGGAGGCTACGGTCTGCCATTCATAGGGATTGCGGTCTGTATCAGGAGTCTCAACTCTGATCTTGGAGGGAGGTACTGAGAGGATTTCTGCAGCAATCTGCGCCATCACGGTCTGGTAACCCTGGCCGATATCCATGCCAGAGATTATGAGGTTGATGCTGGCGTCTTCATTGAATTTCAGAAAGGCCGAAGATGATGCATTGGGTGGCATGGCAGGTGCTTTCCAGAATATGGCAAATCCCCTGCCGAGGGCTTTATGTGGGTCGCTTGACTCAAGTTTGGAGCCCCAATTGATAGCTTTAGCCACTTTATCAATGGATTCATGCAAGCCATTGGGATTCATTTTTGCCCCATAGGCAGTAAGATCACCAGCCTTGATGGCATTGAGGCGACGGAATTCCACTTCATCGATGCCCAATTGGTGAGCAGCACGCGTGATATGGGATTCCAGGCCAAAGAGCATTTCCGAATAGCCAAAGCCGCGGTATGCTCCACCCGGAGGAAGGTTTGTATATACACATACGGAGTCAATGGACACATTATCGATCTTGTAGGGACCAATGGCGGAGAGCCCCACGGCATTCACCACGTTGGCTCCGTATTCCACATAAGCTCCGGCATCCCAGTAGATTTTGTGATCCAGGGCACAGATTCTGCCATCTTTGTTGATCCCCATTTTGATCTTTGCCACTACTCCCAAGCGCTGGTAGGTATTGATGAATTCCTGCTCGCGGGAATAGCGTAGTTTGACGGCATAGCCTTTGAGTTTGGTGGCTAATGCCGCTGGAATGATCTCCATGGTCACTCCGGCTTTGCCGCCAAAACCACCTCCCACATGAGGAGCGATCACGCGTACATCCTTGTGGGATTTGCCCAGGGCTTCGGCAAAGAGATGCCTTTGAGTATGTGGGGATTGGGATGAGCTCCATACGGTTAACCTGCCTGAATAGTCGAGTTTACCGATGGCCACATGGGTTTCAATGGCACAATGGGCATATCTGGGGACAGTATAGGTATCTTCCAGGATCAATTCAGCCTGAGCAAAGCCTGCTTCCAGATCCCCTTTGCGGGTTTTCCGCCAATGGGCGATGTTGGTTCCGGCTTTGGGAAAAAACCATGGCACATGGGGGTAATCACCCAATTCGGGATGCAGCAGGGTAGCATCATCCCGCAGGGCTTCCATCTGATCCAGGACTGCGGGAAGGGGTTCGTATTCCACTATTACCAGTGCTGCTCCTTGTTTGGCAGCTTGTGGAGTTCTGCCCACCACTGCGGCAATCTGTTCGCCCACAAAGCGAACTTTATCCTGGGCAAAGACATAGCGGTCTTTCATATAAAGACCGAATTTGTAAGGGAAATCTTTGCCAGTAAAGACCTTATATACGCCCGGTACCTTTTCGGCAGCGGAAGTATCGATGCTCTTGATTATGGCATGCGCCTGGGTGCTGGAGACCAATTCTGCATAGAGGAGTGATGCTCCAAAATCGATGTCATCACCATAGATGGCCGCGCCGCTGATCTTTTCCAGGGCATCGATGCGGGTTACAGATTTTCCGATAAACTTGTATTCTTTCATTTTCCCTCCTTACTTACCGCCATGATGGCATCAAAGATAGGAGTGTAACCAGTACAACGGCAGAGGTTTCCGGCAATCGATTCCTTGATTTCCTCGAGACTGGGATGGGGGTGTTTTTCCAGAAGCTCTGTAACTGCCAATATGATGCCTGGCGCGCAATATCCACATTGAAAGGAATTGAACTCGATGAAAGCTTCCTGCAAGGTGCTGAGCTTATCTTGGGAAATGCCTTCCACAGTGGTTATCTCGTGTCCCTCCACTTCGATGGCAAGTACCAGGCAACTGCGGACACAGGTGCCATCCAGGAGCACAGTACAGGCTCCGCAATCTCCGCGTTCACAACCGCATTTGGGGCTTTTTACACCCAGCTTTTCCCGCAATACATCCAGCAGGATTTCATTGGGTGCTACCATCACGGTGCGGGGTTCGTGGTTCAGGATCAGGCTAATCTCTTTCATGCTATGCCTCCCAGGAGTTTTTGCGGATGTACTTCCCTATTCTGCAAGCGATCAAAGGCAGCCTTCAGGCCACGTTCCAGCATCACACCAGACACATGCAGGCGGTATTCTTTGCTGGCCCGGATATCAGTGATGGGGGCAATTTCTTCCCTCATAATTTCTTTGGCCTGGCTGATCACTTGAGGAGTTAGCTCTTTACCACAGAGGAATTGTTCGATTTTTAGTGCTCTTTTCGGAGTAGCTGCCAGGGCACAATGAGCGATTTTGTAGTTTCGATCTGCATCCACCACGAAGCCCCATCCTGCCTGAGCAAGGTCTTCACCGCCATAGCGTCCCAGTTTCAGATACACTTCACCTTGTTTTTTATCGGGGAATGGCAGGTGGATGGACAGAATGATTTCATCTGGCAAGAGCGCAGTTTTCCGGGGACCGAGGAAGAACTCCTGAATGGGGATCATCCTGGTGCCCTGCAAGCTGGCTGCTTCTACACATGCATCATGAACCAGAAGGGCAGGTGCTGAATCCAGGGAAGGCACTGCTGAAGCAAGATTGCCTGCTAAGGTGGCGCGTGATCGAACTCCTGTGGAGGCTACGGTTTTAGCTGCATCATGCAGGATTGGGAAACCATTAATAATAACATCAGAAGCGATCAGATCGGCAAAAGTGATGCCAGCGCCAATCACGATCTCATGCTCGTGGATGCTGATTTCTTTCAGATCAGGGATATCCTTGATGTCGATCACAAGCTCTGGAGCCACCATCCCTTCCTTCATGTTTACGATCAGATCTGTCCCTCCAGCGAGGATGCGGCATTTTTCCCGGTGTTCCCCCAGAAGCTGCAAAGCTTCCTTTAGGGTACCGGGGCGCTCATAGCGAAATTCGTGTGCCATGGCCATAGATAATACTCCTTTTTCAAAGCTCAGGCTTTAGGGTTCAAAGGCAATGATTCTGCACATGGAGGATTCAAGCTCAATCCCACGCAGAGGGAAGAGGCCGATCCAGGCGCGTTTATTGGATAGCATATCGATATCCCCACCCAGGTTTTCAGCATGTACCAGTTTCTTGGGGAATAGCTTCAGATGCATCACCTGGTAATAGTCTTCCGGGGGATACATTTCATCCCAGCTTTTACCGTAGGTCTGTTTCAGTTTGGCTTCTGCGGCGATGAAATCCTTGGGGTGCCAGGTGCGGATTATAGTATTCATGGGGTGGTCAGCCGAGCCGCAATCAACTCCGATCCACTTGATTTCCATTTCCAGAGCCCATTTGTGGAAGCTGGGATCGGGGCCCGGATGTTTCACAAAATAGCGTAGTTCGTCTGATCCTGGCTGATCCCAGGCATATTTATGATAGCCGGTATTGATGATCAGGATGTCGCCTTTCTTGATTTCTGCCTTTTGCATCAGCAGTTCTGGGCTGTAGAGATCGTAATCTCCTACGGAATCAGAAATATCCACCACTACTCCGGGGCCTACCCATTCATTCATGGGTACGTCGCCAATGGTACGGCCGCTGGCGTGGAAATGGATCTCTCCATCAATGTGAGTACCCACGTGGTTGCTGGTGGTAATGATCTGACCATTGGCTCCCTGACCCATGTGAGCTCCGGCGATACGCTTGAAATACTGAATCCCCAGCGGCATATAACTCGGCCAGGGAGGTGTGTGGATGCTGAGTCTTTGTGTAAGATCGTACATTTTGAGTGACTTCATGAAGTCGAAAAAGCTGTTCTTATCCATCTGAATATCTCCTTATAGTATTCTTGTTAATGCCTGGCATGCCTTGATGAAAGGCTCCATAGGCGCATTGACTACACCAGCGCCTACTTGACCAACTCCGGGATCTTTGTGGGCTACGCCAGTGTCGATAACTGGACTGAGGTTGTTTTCCACCACTTTGATCACATCAATACCTACCGGTGTGCCCCGGAAATCCAGAGCCGGGATTTGGTATTGGCTGTTTTCACCATGGCAAATCTCATACATTGATAGAGTATAATTTAAAGCATCCGGGGCTTTTCCCCCAACGAATTGTACGATTGCAGGTGCGGCTGCGATGGCAAAGCCACCCCAGCCTGCAGTTTCAGTGATAGCGCTATCGCCAATATCGGGATTGGCGTCGGCTTTGCTATAACCAGGGAAATAAAGTGCATCTGGAACCAGGGCTGGCCCTGTAAACCACTGGTTTCCTGTGCCGCTGAGCTGGATGCCAAAATCCGTACCATTGCGGCACATCACCACAGCCAGAGAGGAATTTGGTACGTCCCTGGCGGCATCCAGGACAGCTTTGGCAGCCGGCATGGAAAGATTGAGGAAGAAATGGTCGTTACCATTGATGAAGTTTAATACGGAAGTAGTATCCTCCACGTTTTGCATGGTTTTCAGCAGGGCTGGAGCCAATTGACGGATGAGCAAGGATGTCCCGGCCCGGTTGCGGTTGTGCACCTCGTCGCCCATATGCAGGGCTTGGGAGATCAGGCTTTGCAGATCGATACGTCCCAAGGCTTCTATGGCGCGGTTTAGCACCGGATACAGCACTCGATCCATCCACTTCAAGCGCTCGATTACTTCAGGGCTAAACGCACCATAACGCAGCACTTTGCCCAGACCTTCATTTTGGGTAGCATAGCTGAAATTGCCGAAACTCTCGTTTTGGATGATGAAAACCGGCATGCTGGGACTGATGATACCTGCCATCGGACCTACGGCATTGTGTTCATGACAGGGTGCGTATTTGATCTCTCCACTGGCGGCAAGGGATTCGGCTGCTTCTGGATTGGCTGCTCTGCCTTCATAGATCAAGGCTCCGATGATCGCTCCCCGCATGGGGCCGCACATCCTCTCCCAGGTAATGGGGGGTCCGGCGTGCAGGATCAAATCTTCGTGCATACCCGGAATCACGTCCCTGGCGATCCCCATTCCCACCAGCAAGGGCCTGCCTTTTTGGATTCTGGCCAAGGCTTCATCATTGGCGGCTGAAATGACGGCACTTTGTTTGTTAAGGTTCTCCAATATCGCTATGTCAAAGTCCAGCGGTGGTCGCCATGCCACTTTCACGGCTTCGTGTCCTGCAGCAGTGATATCGCTGGCAAAGCTATCCAAACCCACGTTCAGAACTTTCAACTTGCCTTTATTGATCTTGATCATAGCATCCTCCTGTGCGATTGCAGGGCTCTCAGAGCATAGCTGGCTGCAGTATGGTGGGAAGTGAATACACTTGCCCTGGCAGATTCCAGAATCTGAACCTGCTTGATGGCATTCTGTGGGTCGGATTCTGTGCCGAGGACATTACACACGACCAGGATGCCTGGATCAATACTCCTGAGTATTGGAACAATTTCCCCTGCTGGATCAGGATGTGAGCCATAACCCAAGACCACGTCGATCAGGATCGCGGCAGTATCCGGCTGTGCAGATACATGCTCTAAAAGCTTCATGCGCAAGCTGAAATCGATCATAGGATGTGCCCTGCCCACGGTGAATTCATCCGATCCAAGGTCTATGAAACGATCTGAACGGCCATGGAAGGGGTCATCACAAATGCACGCTGGATCAATGGGGGTATTGCTGGGAGGATACTGTCCAAAGGTTTCGTAATAAAGCTGTTGTGCTTCATAGCAGAGCGTCCCGCCACTGTATAGCCCTACTATGTACTTACGGTTTTTTCCGATCTTTGGGGTCGAAATCTCCTCCTCAGTATCTGATTCAATGGATTCTACACTGAATCCTTGCACAAGCCGGCAAGCCAATTCAGCGCTGTGATCCAGATAATGAGTGTAAAACATGTTTGGCAATTTTGGCACCTTAAGCGGTTTGAGGAAGTTTACTACTACCGGTTTGGCAGTAGTAGCAATCTGGGTCCAAAGTCTTTCTCTTACCTCTGGATCTGGGGTTTTAGCGATCATCAAAATCACTTTGGTATCAGGATCATTGATGAGATAATCTAATGTAGCACTGAGCATTAGGCCGCCGATCTCAGCTTTGCCATCCCTGCCACCAGTGCCGAAAGCTTGCGAGATCCCCATTCCTCTGTGGGCAATGGCTACGCTTACTTCCTGTAGCCCGGTTCCCGAAGCCGAAACGATACCGATCTCACCAGCGGGAACATGATTGGCAAAGCCCAGGGGACAACCGTTGATAATGGCTGTTCCGCAATCCGGCCCCATCATCAGCAGACCCTTGGCCAGTGCTTCCTGCTTCAGTCTGAGTTCGTCTGCCATACTCACGTTATCCGAAAATATCATTACATGCAGACCTTCTGAGATTGATGCAGCCGCTTCCCGGGCAGCGTATTTTCCTGCAACAGAAATCAAGCACAGATCAAGATCCTGGCGTTTGCTGGCTGCAGCCCTGATACTCCGGTAGCTTTGCATGCCTGTTGTTTGCGATTTGGTGGGCTCGGAAATCAAGGCTTCGGCGTGGATCAAAGCAGCTTGAGCACTGGTTTCATCTGCTGCTTTTATCACGATCACGATGTCTGTCTCGAGAGCAGAGGATATTTCTGGCACCAGCATGCCGGTATCGGCAAGAATCTGCCGGTTTTCTTTGTTGGCTACGATCGCCACAGCATCTTTGATTTCCTGGAGCTTACGCAGTTCCTGAGAAATCAGCATTAATCTTACCGAATCCAGATATTTACCCTGGATGATCTTTGCTTTTACAATCATATAAGCTCCCATGCGAAAAAGAATCCGCTCAAAATATCATAGCCACTGCTGGCTCCCTGCTGCATGATCTTTCCCATTGCACTTACCGGGGCTTGACTGGGTGCTTCAAGACCAGTAAGGAAATCCTTCCAGTTTTGATCCACCCACAAGTTCCTGGCTTGCAAGAAAAAAGTATAAACCAACAGGTTATCTGACCATGATGCATTTAAGAGGAGGTGCAGGATTTCTGACAACTCTTTTTTTTGAACTCTGCCTAGCCAGGTGAAACCCAGCACCATCCCGATCAGAAAGTCGTCTCCTCCTGGTGTGAGCCCATATCCCTTACCCTTGAAACAAGTGATAGCTTGCACGACATGATGTTCACGGAACAAAGAATAGCCAAGTTTGTAAGCACTTGCCAATCTACCCTTGAAACTGCCGAAGTCCATATCCTCTGCATGAGCAAGAGCCCAAACACACTCAGGTGTGGCATCCTGAGTGAATCTTGCTTTGCATAAGCGGAGATTCTGGTCTGGAATGGCAGTATCTCTTACCGGCTTGAACACAGGAGTAGTATAAACCGGGCAATCCCGAAGTTTGATAATTTCACGATCGATAATCATCTGATCAATCTTCAGTTCAATGGATTGTACTCTCTCCAGCATTTCGTAATCGATCACCATTCTCCAGGGACCGGGGCAGATTTCCGGAGTGCAAAGAGCAATCAGATGACTGTCACAATGAAAATTCACTGCATGTTTGAAGGTGCTGTGGATTCTGTTATAAAACCCAGGTGGGATTTGATCTCCCCGGGAGAGCAGTGTAAGGCTCAATCCTAAACCCCTATCCTCTGGCAATACTGATGGATGGGGCAAATCCCACAAGCAGGGTTACGGGGCTTACACAGATTCTGACCGAATGCCACCACATAGGAATTGATCTTGAGCCAGTGTTGTTCCGGGAGTTTTGCCCGTAACGCCATCTCACTATCAAAGGGGTTGCGAGTCTTGATATAGCCCCAGCGGTTGCAGATTCGGTGAACGTGGATATCAACGCAGATAGCAGGCAGGGAAAACGCTACAGCCCGTACAAGATTGGCGGTTTTCCTGCCCACTCCGGGGAGGCGTAAGAGATCGTCGATTTCTGAGGGAACGATCCCACCGAATTCATTTCTCAATACAGCAGGAAGCTCCTTCAAGTGTCTGGTTTTAGCATTATGAAAGCCTACTGGGTAGATGATTCTGTCCAATTCCTCTGCACTCAGTTTGTCCAGATCATCCGCTTTATGTACGATCTGGAAGAGCTCATTCACCACTTTAGCAGTAGTTTCGTCTTTAGTTCTGGCACTAAGGATAGTAGCAACCAGCACCTTGAACGGCTCATGGGTCTTGGCCTGGATCAAATCTACAATCGGGGTTTTCACGCTGTAGAAATGTTCTTCCAGCTTTTGCATCACTGTGTTGATGTCCTTGTTTGTCACTTTGCCTCCTATAAGAGTGGCTGACTTACACTTTGGCAAGAGCCACTGGTTTGTCAAATCATTTCCCCGTAGATCAGGGTTTACTGGCAAAATCAAATTGACATTTACCTATGGTTTGATAACCATGGGATATGAAAGATTTATCAGAACTACTCTACAAAGATGCTCATTATTGTCAGAACTGTGCTGCTGAGTTGACACTAACTCAGGATCATGAGGGGAAGACCCGGGCTGTGTGCTCTCATTGCGGTTTTATCCTGTATCGCAATCCGATCCCAGCCGTGGCTTGTCTGGTGCTCAATGATGCCCAGGAGCTATTATTGGTAAAACGCAAGTTTGCCCCAGCGGCAGGCTGTTGGGCTCTTCCCAGCGGATACATGGAAATTGACCAAAGCCCTGAGGAGAACGCTTTAGCCGAACTATATGAAGAGACTGGACTGAAAGGCAGAATCATCCGCTTTGTAAACTGGTACTTTGGCTTTAGCCCAATCTATTACCGGGTGTTGAGTTTATGCTTCCGGATCGAAGTAACCGGAGGCATTCTACAGGCCGGAGATGATGCCGAAGAAGCCAGGTTCTTTACTCCTGAATCACTCCCTCCGGTTGCTTTTGCTGCACATCGAAGCTTTATCTTTCAGGAGACCTGGATCGAAACCCGACCAGGGGGAGAATAAGGACTTGGGAAGTCCACTCCTGTTAGTTTTCAATTCAGCCTCTGCGCTGTCCCATTCATGGTGTGAGCTAGGAACAGCAGCAAAATAAACATTGACACTTTTCTGCGTTGCAGTATAGTCCAGCTAAGAACACTTCATGGAGGTATACAATGAAGAAAGTCATATACTTATTACCGTTGTTACTGCTTCCGGTTTTGCTTGCGGCCGGGTTGTTTGAAGGGAAGGTACCTGAGTTATTGGGTTCAGCATTCTCCCAATCCAGGGCTTTCAGATTACAGGATCAAATAGTAAGCACATTTGTTGATCCTGCTTGGGCACCGTATATGAAAGTAGAAATGCAATACAATCCTACCTATCATGCCCGGGTGGATTCCATGTTTCTTTACTATTACGATCCGGATTTTGGCGGTTGGGGTGATCCTCAGATGAAGGTAGGCTACATTTACAATGCCGCCGGGTATATTGAGAACAGCTCTGCATATGCTATGATGGAAGGAGTTCCATTTTTGGGATTTTACTCCACGGCTCAGTATGATACCCAGAACCGCCTGACCAATTTCTCTTCATATGTATTGAATATGGAGCGAAGAGACTATGAACTGATCAGCTCGATGAATATTGTCTATGGAGCTGGAACCACGTTTGAAGTATTCGGGTGGGAAGCTGACGAGGATTATCCTTATAAACACAGCACTTTTGTGTATGATGGGCAAGGGCGCATGATCGAGGATAACGGCTTTATGTCCACTGATAATGAGAACTGGATCCCAGACTATAAAACCACTTACACCTATCATCCTCAGGACACTTTAACGGGGTCGGATTTCATTGCCTATGTGGCGCACAACCTTGCTGCTTTGTTCATGTTGGATTCCTTCAGGTTCCCTGGTAAGATCACCGAGGAAATAAACTACCAGATTCAGGATTCTAATTGGGTGTTTCAGGATCGCTCTTTGTACACCTATGATGATCAAGTCCGCATGATCAGCGAGGAGTATCAGTATTATTCAGGAGCATGGAACCCGGAAGAACGGAATCAATTCTACTACGATGCCAACAGCAATGAAGACTATATGATATCGATGTATTACTCTGGTGGGGACTGGTTAAACGATGAAAGAACGGACTACAACTGGATGTATTTTACCGCCAACGAAGATCCTATCCAGCCTCCTGTGCCGGGGCTTTCCCTGAAAGCATATCCTGTTCCCTTTGGTTCGGAAGTGAATCTCCAGCCTTCCAGCAAAGCTGGTACTCCCGTGCAAATCGGGATCTACAACGTTCGTGGTCAGCTCCTGCGGGAACTCAGAAGTGAAGACGCGCAGAGTGTACGCTGGGATGGTAAAGACCTGCGGGGACAGACCTGTCCCGCTGGGATCTACTTTGCCCGCGCCAGACAGGGGGCTGAGACTACTACCATCCGGATGGTAAAATATTGATATATAGAGGGGGGGCGGTACGTCAGTGCCGTCCTCCACTTCGCTCCGGACTCCAGAGTCGGAATGATACCAACCCCAGCAGTCAAACTGCTGGGTAGCGGTTTGATGAAACCATGAGTCCGGCAGGACGACACCTAATCCAGTTAATGATGAAAGCGAATCTCAAACAGGCTATTCAAGCTATCCCAGGCAATGATCTCTTTGCTGAAGATCATAAACTGCGGTAAAGTCCATTTCGGAGATCCAGAGACTCTATTGGTATAAAAGGAATGGCGCATGCGGGCGACATGCTGGTCAGTATGTATGAATACATCGGATTTGCTTAGGTTCAGGATATTCAGCATATCTGGAGAAGCTATATCCTGCACGATCACATGGCGATAGGAATCCATAATACGGAGGGATTCACGCCCAGCAGTGAGGTTTTGCCAGCGATTATCAGCAATAGACACTTTGATCCGGCAATCATCCAGCTTTGATCCGGGATTGTAGAACCCTGTATAAGTAATCCGCTCGTAGCTGGCAGACCCGGAATTCTGCACAATCTCGCAGACTAGTGCCAAAAGTGGCACCCCCGGCAAGGTCAGATAGTATTGCCTGTACAGGTATCCCCGCAGGGGCTTGTAGGCTTTGATTTCCGTTTCCCAAACCAAGCCCTGCCAGGTATTGCCATGCTGATCGGATAGCGATACTGGAGCCAGATTGTGGTTCTCCTTCTGCAGATTTGCCACAGAAATCCCTTCCAGAGCTATGATCAGCCCCCCTGTATAGGGATTGTAGAAAGACTTGGGCAAGTACTCCGGATAAGCCTGATCGAGATACTCTTTGCCCTGATGCTTGAGTGAGAGCAGAATGGGTAAACTGGAGTCTGTTGCGGCAGATATCAGGATGATACCGTTATCAACTTCCAGGAATTCACCTGAGGTATTGGTGTTTACCTCTCCATGGGGATGAAACAGAGTTTGCCGCCTCTTCAGATCATACACGGGGGTGCTTGCTGTGCAGAGAATATCCAGGATCGGGCTCGCGGGTGGCGAGACACGCTCCCACTCGAGTTTACGGATCTCCTGGCTCAGCTCCAATTCTTTGATTTCGGATACGTGATCATCATTAACCTTCAAAGAAAATCTCCCGTTCAAATACCTATCCTGATGCATCCTCAGATCCACTTGCAAATCTTTATTCAGGATAGGATTACCGGCATTGGCGCAAAGCTCCAGAGTGGGGTACACAGGGGTTGGGAAGTTATAGTGTCCCTGAGCATGGTTTCTGGTTTGATAAACAGTATCAAACACATTGATATACATCAGCAGAGGCATGGATTCTGTTTTTCCTGCATCGTGCATCGCGCTTAAATCTATGTCCCAGGCTAAAGACCATCCGTTGATCTCAACTTTGAGGGTGGGATCCCAGATCACGCTGATACGATCATTATCCTGGGCGAAATGCAGATAATTTCCAGTACAGAATTCTTTGGGCAGGCTATCAATTTCCATATCCGGCATATCTGATTCCAGATTGAAAATACAGCCTTGGTTTTCGTAGGTAAGTACTGTCATCGGTGGTGTCATCCGTAAGCGAGCAAAGATGTCGCCGGCATCATCCGGAAAGCTAATGATCCTCAAGAAATACTCCAGCATTCCGCTGGGATACAGGCGGTATACCAGCGCGAACTGAAGCCCCGGAAAGGACTTGCTGCGATAATACAGCGAAAGCTGATTTGCTCCTCCCAAATCTTCCACTTTCACATCATAAGGGCTCTCACTTTCAAACTCATCGGAGAAGGGTTTTCCCAGCATGGGATAGGGCATTGAGCAGGTAACTCCTGCTCCATTCATGAAATAGACTCTGTTTCTGCCCCAGTTTTCCATGACCATGAGAACATATCGGCCATTGATAAGCTCGTATCGCTGAGGCATGATTTTTTGATCCCGGCCTCCCAAAGTACTCAATCGTGCACTATACCTTTTCTCGTAAGTGGTTGACTGGCCATCCTCACGGGTAGCAGTAATCCTCAGCATGGGGTAGTATATGCAGCCTCTGGAGCAGACAAAGCGGATGGGAATAGAGGCCTTTTCCTCTCCTGCCAGAGTGAAATCGGGGCTTGAACTCAGAATCTGAACAGGTTCTTCAGGCACAAACTCGATCGTGAAATGGCAGCTTTGCTTATAGTGGTTCTTCACATTGATGTAAAGCAAGGCTTCCCGTCCTGGCATTATGAAAGTGCTATCGTTGAGGAGAGATATCTCCAGCGGATAGCGGGTGCTGAGCCCGGTTTTCATCTCGATCTGGTGTGTTCGGATTGTAACCAGGGTCTTTACTCCAGGTTGGCTAACCCATTCGCCGGCATTTAATTGTGGTTCATCCAGGCTGAACTTGGATTCAATCGTAACTGTGTCTTTGAGAGCCAATTGATGCTCAGTTTTGTGTTTCACATTGCCATCCTCAAGACCTTCAAGCTTGATCACAAGCTCTTTATCAGAGTGGTTGTCCAGCAGAAATTGACAGGTGTATACGGCGCCAAAAACAGGCTCTGCTTCTTCAACTTCACATTTGATTGATATTTCACCAGTATCAATGACGCAGATTCCCCGGCCACTTTTCTCAAAGCTTATGGACAGCTTTTTATCACCTGAAACCCACACATAGTCATAGTACTCAAAGCCATTCTCTTCCCGCCCGTCAGGACAGATGGAGAGATCTCTCACCTGGTCTTCATACCAGTCAAAATATCTGAAATATTCCTGAAAATAGCTGTTGTTCAGGAGACCGGGCAGAAAGTTCATAAAATGGGTGGCTTGAGCTTCCATCTTTTCCCAGAAGAATCCGCATTTCTTGTACAGAGGTACTGCTTTGGTATTGCCAGCCCAGGTGAAGAGGTCCAGCCTTTGGTATCCCAACTTTGCTGCTTCCAGTACACACATTTTTACCAGTGCTTTGCCAATCCCCTTATCGTGCCAGAGGGGATCCACAGATAGCATGTGGATATAGGCTACGCCTTGTTCTTCTGGATATCTGGTCAGCTTCACATAGCCGATTACCTGTGTTTCAGAAATTGCCAGCCAAAGCTTGAGGTATATGGATTCTTCCTCTTCTTTCAGTACTTTGGCTTCGCTGCTATTAAAGACAGTGCCATTCCAGCCCGAACTGCTGCGGTTCCACATCTCAGCAAGAGCTTTGGCAAAAGTGGGATTATATTCAAAATACTCAACAACGGGCATAAAACCCCCCAATGTATTGATGCTATGTGACTATTTTCGAACTATAGTTACTGAGTCAAGCTTTATTCTTGAGCTCCTGCAGGTTCTTGAGTGATTCCGAGCCTTCTTTCCAGATGAAAGCACCTTTCGCGCAGGGGAATTCATCACATTCAGCACAGGAAGCAATGCTTTTCTGGACGGCACAAATCCGGATGCCGCAGACTGCACAAAAGGCGATTTTGATCCCCTCGGACAGGCAACCATCGCATTTAATGGCAGCCGGCTCGATCTTCTTGCCATAGTTTTGGCTATGCTTTTCCGCCAGTTCAGTGAGTCTCTGCATATCACCCAATTGTGTGGCCAGATATGCCTCGCATTGTTCACAGTAGTGCCCGCAAGGGGCAAGTAGTCTATTCATGGAAACCTCCAATCGGATTGGTACAAACGGCTATTCCTGTTGTAGCTGTCAAGCCTTACTTGCGCTGTGATTTGCGGCTGGAGTCTTTAAGAATGGTCTAGTGAAGTACTTGATTGATAAACTGAGGTTTACTACGCGTTCATCTCGAGATCGTCTCGAGTACTCGAGGCGATCTCGAGGTGAAGATGAAGTAACACTCTGTTATTCAAATGAGTGCAAATGGGGTATGAGATCCTGTCTCACTCCCTGATCAACAGAGGCTTAGGATTAGGCGTATACTCTCAATATAATTCGATACATACAAAAACAGATTGACAGAATCCCGGTCAGCAATATTGTTTCGCTAACCAACGATATGGATGTGTGAAATGAAAGCATTACAAGTGTTTAAAGCTCTGGCTGATGAATCCCGATTACAAATTGTGGCCTTACTCAAGGCAAAACCTCATTGTGTGGAAGATCTGGCGGAAAACCTCAAACTGGCAGAATCGACGATCTCGGCTCATCTGAAAAAACTGCAAGAAGCTGGATTGGTGTATTGTGTAAAAGTTCAATACTATAACCTGTATCATCTGAACCAGGAGGCTTTAGGCAACAATCTTGAGCAATTGATCCCGGAAAACCCAGCTCATACTAAGGATGCCCGGCAAATCCTGCGTGACAAGGTGCTGAAAGTATATTTCCAGGCTGGTAAGGTGGAAAGACTGCCGGTGCAAAACAAAAAACGCTGGGTAGTATATCAGGAGATAATCAGACTCTTTGAAGGCGGCAGGAGCTATACGGAAAAAGAGATCAATGAAATCATCACCACTGTGCATGAGGACTACTGCCTGATTCGGCGTGAATTGGTTGAGGAAGGAGTACTAAGCCGGGAAAGTGGGATTTATAAACTGGTTGATCGGTATTGGGAACATCCTGGATTCTATCAAAAAATTTGGATGCTGGATGGTAAATAAGCTTTGAAATAATAGGGATTATAGGACAAAGGGAATCTGGATTGGACACGTCCCCGTGTCCACGAGGCCGGAGGTCGAGCCTTATCGAGCCCCTTCGGGTCTCCGCAAACGAGGACGTTTGAGATCCAAAGATAACGATTTTCGTCACCCATAGCGAAGCTTCCCGCATCAATGCTTCCAAGACTGCAGCAAAAGTCCTCTCAAAGTAATAGCCGGAGCTTCTAACAGCTCCGGCTGATAATAATCAGACTTTTCTACTTCAGACTTGCCACAAGCGCGACGATTTTATCACTTTCCTGAGCCATATCTGCATTGAGATCATGAAACATCTTGCAGCATATAGATCCGGGCAGGACTTTTGCCCCAAGGGTTGCAGCCTCGCGCCCCATGTAGTTGATCGCTGCCTTACCGCCCATGCCTTTGAGTGGGAAACCCATAGTGGCAAATGGAATCATCTGCTTGCCTGTGAGCTTGCCCAGTTGCCTGATCGCAGCAATGATCACAGGTGAAGGTCCAAAAGCCCACACTGGACCACCCAGAAGCAGCAAATCTGTAGCTTCAATGGCAGGTAAGTTTGTGAAATTGATCACCTGGTTGTCGCGTACCGAACCCTGCTTCACTGGTTCTTTGGTTTCAAGCGGGGTGAGATTTACGGTGTGACCGGCTGCGGTGAGCTTTTCAAAGATCAGATTGGCAAATTTAGCAGTGGTGCCAGTTTGGGAATGAACGATGATCTGGATATTCATTTCATCATCTCCGGAGTTGGTTGGGCATTGTCGTCACGTTTCCAGCGGTCATCGATCTTAGTACGAATCGGGCTGTTGTTTTTGAAATAGTGAACGATCGCATCCCTAAGATTTACCTGGAGGAAAGTGATATCGCTTTCCGGTACCGAGGTCAGTAATGTAAGTCCGGCATTGCCCTGCATGAGGAAATCGGTGGTAACACAGGTATAGATTTTATTGGGATCCCAAGGTTGACCACCAATCCTGAGCGTAGTGACACGGTCAAAATTGGGGCGTTTCTTGGAATAGACTACATTCACGCCAGATACTACCATGCCATGACGGCCACCTTCTACACGGGTTTCGATGATCCGGCGCAAGAATTCTCCGGTACACTGGAAAGTAACCACCATATTGTCAAAGGGCATCACGTCGAAGATATTACGATAGGTCACTGGTCCGCTTTTGATATCTGAACGAACTCCACCCAGGTTCATAAAGGCAAAATCTGCTCCAGTACGATAGCGCATGGCATCCACGATGGTATTACCCATCAGGGATTGGGCATCCACATTGGTGCGGGAGAGATATACTCCAGCCGTACCAACGATCTCGTCCATACCTTTTTCCGCGACAGCCACTTGCGCAGCGATCATGGGAGCAATTTCCTCATCTGGGATGAATTGATCCTCAAAGAGGGTAATCATGCTTCCCTCACGGAGGGCAGGGCTTTCCCAGCCACTTACGGTTTTAGTCTCGGGATCGATAGTCAGGGTAATGAGCCCCAGATTTGACCCATAGGCATAGCCTTGAATTACCATGGTGTGAGTATAGGGATCCACCCAGGGTTGCGGTATACCGCGGTGCATGTGTCCACCGATGAAAAGATCGATGCCTTCCACTTCCCGGGCAATTTCCTGAGCGTCATATCCCCAAACGGCATAGCGCTCTTCCTGTAAGGGATTGCCTTTGGCATCGTAACGGGAAAGATAGGTTGATTCTACATCATAAGGTAAACCGGCATGCCCCAGCACGATCACGATATCCACCAGTTCTTCTTCCCGCAGGATTTTCACGTACTTGGCTACAACTTCTTTCTCGGAGAGGAAGGAGATGTTTTTGATGTTTTCCGGGAAGCTCATTTTCTCGGTATCGGTAGTGGTAAAGCCAAGGATGCCAATCCGCATGCCCAAACGTTCAACAACAATGTAGGGAACCGCATACCAGGGAACTTTCCCGGTCCGCTGGTCGATTACATTACTGGTAAGGATGGGGAATTTCGCCAGTTTCAGGGTTTCCTGAAGGTCGTCCTGGAGAATGTCAAACTCGTGGTTACCAATGGTCATGGCATCATAACCGATGGTATTCATATATTCTATCACGGCCCGGCCATTGGTTACAGTTCCTACCGGGCGACCCTGGAAGAAATCTCCCGCGTCCAGTAGCAATGAAGAGCGGGTCTTGCTTTCCCAGGAACGTACCTGTTTTATCAAGGTAGCCGCAGAGCCCCCACCCCCCAATTGGGGCGGAAACTCAGGATTCATGAAGGTAGCCTGGGCGCGATCTATGCCACCATGTACGTCATTTGACCACATGATATCCAGGCGCAGATCCTTTGCCATTGCCAGGCTCAACGCTGCAAGCAGCGCAACTATTAAGACCAGTTGTTTCATAAAGACTCCTTACCAGCTAATTGAGATGCCAGCGTTGAGCGAGATCAGATTCTCTTTTACCTTGTCCGGGTTTTCCCAGCCGCGGTTTTGCAGGTTGATATAGGAGGTAGGCCAGAGCATGTAAGTAGTTTGACCAGTATAGATTTTGTCATTGTAATAAGCATCACCGAAGAGGTCCAGAGCTTCATATTCTCGCCAGGAGTAGCCAAAGCCCAAATCCAGCACCACGTTTTTCATGAGTTGCACAGAGGAGCCTGCTGTGATCATTGGAGTCAGGACTTTCTTCTTGCTATACACTATGATATCATTACCATCACTGTCAATATCTGCAGCGGAGGTGAAGAACCACTGGCTTACGGCCTGGAATCCCAAGCGCATGGGGATCCTGTTCTCAATATGATGTTCTACTCCAGCATAGAAATTGTATACGTCATCAAAAATATCCATTACTTCGGAATAGCGCACCATCTCCAAATCCATATTGAATACTGTACGCATTACATTGCGGGGGAAATATGAGAACCCCAGACGGTATTCAGAAGGTAAGGTATATTCATCATCGAGCATGACCAGAGTGCTGTCCACACCAGTATTACGGTAAGCTTCACGATAATGATACATCTGACCAGTGCGGTTGAGATCGGCTTTCATTTTGTAAGTAGCAGCCAAACCAAAACGGGGGTTGAGCCTGACGGAAGTTCCCAGCTTCATTTGGTTGCCTTCCAGTTCCCATTCGTCTAGATCGGTGTATTCAGGAAGCTTGTAAGTTCCTAATTTGTCAATAGCCCAGTCCGACCAGCGGATGGTCTTGGATTGGCTGACATCTCCCGATAACAGGGCATACTCGAAGCCCAGATTCACATTGGTGTAATCGCCCAGATCCATGCCCATACTGAGGACAAGACCAGTTTGATTCAGGCTTCCCTCGTTGTTGATTTCATTTTGAGCGATCTTCTCGGGATAACCGTCATCATCAGTATTGCGGTTGTTGCGGATTTCTTCCTTGTATTTACCATCAAAGCTAAGCATGGGTCTGTGATATGCTCCTACGCCAAAGCCAAAAGCCTTGAATCTCGTGGAGGCAAATGCTGCCCCGGCAAAGCTGTTGAAAATATTGATATTTGATGCATACACTGCATCATCAATGTAGTTGTCAAAGGAGTTATACAAAGGTAGCATGCGAACATCTTCACTACGGTTTACCAGTGTATTTGCTTGCAGACCGTATGCTTTTCTCATGAGGGTGAGATTGGCAGGATTAGCAGCAAAAGCAGCGGGTCTGAGGTCGTTGTATGTGGTAGCCGAGCCCATGGCATACGCTCTGGAATCCAGGGCTCCGTAACGATTGCCAAAATAGCTGTCGGTGATACTCCAGGCCGATAGTGCAGATGCAAGCAGGAGCAGAGTAAGGATAAGCAGGGATTTATTGGTTAACATGTTTCCTCCACGTTAGAAGCGATAATCAAGAGAGAAGCGGATCGTGTTTTCACTGTGTTCCACTCTTTCAAAATATGTTAATTGATCGATGAGGCTGTTGTCATCCGGAGTAGTAGAGTTGTTCTTCCGGATTCTCAGCTCTTTATCCTGGTAAGTTTTATTTTTAAACTTGAGATTCAGATACATATTGTCCGAGATACGGCTGGTAATGGCGATCCAGGCTTTGGCACCCTTTTCTCCCATAAAGTCGATTTCCATGTCTTCCCAATCCCAATGTGAGATGCCGTGCCCATACCAATACAGGAAAGAGCCTTGCAGTTTCAGGGAGCGGGAGAAGTTGTGAGTGTAATTCACAGCAATATAGTCACCAGTCATTAGTGTCATAGCAGCAGCCATGGTGTTGTTGCCTTCTACGGCTGTATTCGTCAGCGAAGTGTAGGGAGGACTCAGGACTGTATTGTAACGATATTCGAGCTCCAGGAAGTCACGATTGGAAAGGAAGGTGCGGATGGCCATGGTGTATTCATTGGTCTTGGAGACACCGCGTTCCGCAAGATCATCATAGCGGTTTACCTGGTTTTTGTAGCGCAGCCGCATGGCGACTTGATATAAGGGACGGAACTCCAATTCACTCTGGAACCTGGCACTGCGACGACCATCGGTGAGCCGTTCCCAGAGGTCCAGATAGCTGCGGCCGATAGTGAAGTAGTTGTTGAATTTGTATCTGGTCTCAAAGTAAACTCCACGTTCAGGCTGGGATTGGTTGCTGCCCTGGTAGAGGTCAGAAATCGTGGGATTGGTAAGAGCATAGATGTTTTTTTCCAGGATTGTATCGTTAAAACGCTCATGCTCTGAGAAGCTATTGCTGTAGGGATTGTCAAAATCCACATCATAGTTTCTGAGAATAGTGAGGAAATAGAGGTTTTCAAATTGGGTATAAGCACTCAATAGATACGCCTTGGGGTCATCACCCAGCTTGGTATCGGAACCATTCACGGTAAGCTCTGCATATTCACCTTGAACAGATGTATTGCCAATCACTGTAGCCCCATCAAAGCCCAGCACCCGGCGGAAATCTCTGGAATATGAATCGGTTTGGGTACTGTAAATTGAGGCAACCTCAGCGTTCAAGGTTTTTCTGAGCTTGGCATGATAATATGAATCACGAATAATCACTGGCAGGAGTTCGTTGAAACCTGGCACCACGAAATGAGCATTGTCGTACAAAGCGGTATAAGTGGTAAATCCGAGCTTGGTTCCGATGATGGGAGATACTTGCAGATGAGTACCCCAAAGATTCTCTCGCACTGCATCTTTGCGCGTGGCAAGATTCACATAGGGTATTGCAAACGGGACATAGGTCTGTCCGGGGCCGGGAGTAGGATTCAGAGTATCATTGAACCACTGTTCAGCCTCGATCATAGTGTCATTATCATATCTCAGAGTAGGGTTTACATAAGCAAAGACCTTGCGTTTATCGCCTCTAACGGCACTGCCATCGGCATAGGTATAGGTGGGGACGTTGCCGGTCATGAAATACTGATCGCCGCTGGAGTCCGTAAACACGTCATTGCCATATTTATCCCGCATTATATAAGAGCCATCCTGATTGATATAGGCCAGGGCATCTTTGTCGTCCTGAGACACGAAGAAGGAAGCGCCAAACTTGGGATTGCTGATTTCCACGGCAGCACCTTTCAGAGAGTATTGCTGCGTGCGTGAAAGGTCTGGAGTGATTCCCAGAATGCGTTTGCTAAATCCAAAGCCGGTTTTACGGGCACTATAGTAATCCGTGTTTTCCATCACCAAGCCCTCACCATAAGTGGCGCGGTAATGACCCAGATAGAGCTTCAGCGAGGTGTTGTCCAAGCCAGGCAGAGCAGTATTCTCATAGCCAGCGTAGTATTTACTATCGGCCAGGAAATCTCTTCCCGTAAGATCTTCAATTCCCGAATGAGCCTTGGGAGAGTAGTTCATGATGCCGATCTTATAGTTGTTTCCATAGCGCATCCGTAGTTTGAACATCAGATCCGGACTGATCTCGTCCAGATTGAAATAACCCCAATATGCAATGCGTTTATCAAAAGGAATTGATACCCAGGAATTACCAAAAGTCTTGGGGACAAATGCTTCATGGAGCATATCGTATTGACCCTCTTCAAAGTAACGAGTGTAGTACTGCATCTGAGCGTCAAACATGAGGCGATTCTTTACCGGGGGTTCACGATAATAGACGTAACTCCGCAGGTTTGTATAACCATAATGGGAAAGACCCTGGCTATTGCGTAGATCACGCATGTCAGCTATAGTATCACCCCGGGCTACACGTTTCAAAACAGCCACTGCATCCACAGCCGAAACATTGGGCAGGCTGATCAGATCGTCAAAATGCATCCGGTTTACGTTTTGCGGAGTCATCAAATAATCTTCCCACACGTCCGCCATGCCTTCAGAAGCCCCTTCATTGCTGTCCAGGCGTTCCAATAGGTCGCGGATTTCCTCACGGCGTAAGGCTACGTCATCAGTTTCCTGGTATAAAGAAACGACAACCAGTGGTCTAAGCTTATTCAGGGTAGCCTGATCAACAGATGGGATATCACGCAATTCAAAGATGTTGTTGAAGATCTTCACAAACATCCGGTATTCGTAGATATCTCTGGCCTGTTGCTCTGTGATGGGTAATTGTCTCAGTTCATTCAAAGTGGCAGTATTCAAATCCACTTTTGCTGCGATCAGCCCAATCCACAGCAGGGCAAACAGAATCATGTAAAGCTTTTTCATCGCATTTCCTTGTTTGTTTATCATAACATTATAAGTCGATTTACTCTGATTTCACAAGGTAATTACAATCCCAAATCTGTAAAGACTTTTTTTTGGATGCCAGGCAAAGCATGAAATTGGCCATACCAATCCAAGCACGCACCTGAACCAGGATTTGACTCGTCTTCCCACCCCAAACCTTTACTTTACGACCACTTCTTGACTTCTCAAGCTATCAACTTCACGACGCCGTGTTACACTCTTCCTCTTTTCCACTCTCAAGCGGCTACAAGCCGCTTCCACCTTATCATCTTTCCACTTTTCCACTTGCTTTCTTTACGGATGATACGGATTCTACTGATTGATACGGATTTTTTACTGCCAACGAATCAAAACGAATTTTATGATTGAGCTCAATTTCCAGCTCGTGTTACACTTTTCCACTCTTCCACTTTTCCACTTTCAAGCGGCTACAAGCCGCTTCCACCTTATCAACCTCTCGACTTATTAACGCTTTTTTCTTGACAGCCCGGGATACTTGCCATAAAGTAAGACTATGTAAATATTAGCTGTCATAAGGGATGATGCGGAAGCTGCTCCACCCCCATTGGGAAAAGCAGATGAACCAGATTTACAGGCTATCTTCTGGTAACTCCGTACTACATGATTATGAGTAAAAATGAATGTATTGCCATTTCTTTTAGCTTGCTCCAGCTTGCTTTTGCGAGTTCCAGATCTGAACCACTGTGTCACTGCGGATCGATTACGCATCCGATCCGTATTGATAGCGTAATGATAGCGCAATGCAAAGCAGGAAGACACAGCCAACCAGCCCCGGAGAGTAGATCATGAAACTCATAAGAAGAAAAAACATACAGCCGATTATGCTGCTGTTGATCATGCTTATGATGGTCAAGCTATCTGCCATCAACCAAATGGATTTGATCATGACCTTATCGGGCGAATACATTGGCTGCGAATATGGGGCATCTATTGTCAGCTTGGATTTTAATGGAGATGGCTACGACGATCTGATCGTAAAATCTCCGCTTTGGCATCCAACTCAGCAAACAGGTAATTACTATGATATGTATGGCAAAGTATATTTC
>Ga0116195_1000346_pt1 | contig 43290 bp, 52 predicted proteins | sample AD_SCU002_MetaG_FD_89881 | JGI IMG/M metagenome (GOLD analysis project Ga0116195, IMG submission 89881) | Active sludge microbial communities of municipal wastewater-treating anaerobic digesters from China - AD_SCU002_MetaG | ecosystem: Engineered > Bioreactor > Anaerobic > Digestate | place...
TCTGCACCTCTACTATATGTATATTTTACCACAAAATCACTCTTTTTGAAAGGTCGGATTGAAAGTTGTGGATAACTTGAAACCCAAAATAAAAAAGACCATCGACTTTGTCGACAGTCTGAATCACCAACCTAAACTAGGTTGGTGATTGAGTTAGTCTTCAAAGTTTATTTCTAGATCAATTTTAGCTACTTTGCTAATGGTTGCATGAATACTACAATATTGTACACCATAATCAACAGAGCGCATAAACTGTTCTTTTTTCGATTGATCTGCCCCTTTGATTGTCAAAGTCATTTTAACATAATCTAATGTTTTAGGAAGTTCTTCCCGTTTTGATCCCTCAATCTCTAGGGATGCTCCCTTAAATTCTAATCTCTTTTTGTTTGCAACGCTTACAAATGTTGAATAAAAACATGCTCCGAGTGCACCAAACAATAGATGATATGGTTTCATCATATCGGCTTTTTCACCGATTTCAACTTGACCTGTTGGAGAAATCAAAGATCCTTCAAATTGATTACTAAAGTTCATAGAGATTTTATCTACAGCCATTATTAGTTCCCCCTTAATTTACGTTCATTATACACCAAAAGAAGAAATCATGGTAGCATCATGCTTCAGTGCTAACATTATTGCTCTTTTGCTTTTTACTCTTATCTTTGTGAATATACATCCGTTTATCAGCTAAGGCTGTTAGTGTAACCAAATCAGTGGAATCGATAGGGTACTCTGCCATTCCATAACTAAAACTCGGTATAAATGAGGAGTTGTAAATGGTAAATGGTGTTGTTTCTAATTCTTGGTACATTTTCTTTACAATTTTTGTTGCCTCTATTTGATTCATTCGTTGAAAGAATATGGTAAACTCATCCCCACCTGTTCTACCATATGTTACTGCCTCACCTAATGTCTTTTTCAACATAGTAGCAAAATATTCCAAGAATCTATCTCCAGCAAAATGACCATATTGATCATTAAACTTTTTCAAATCATTTGTGTCAATGATGCAAAGTGTAAAAGGATATTGATTTTTTCTTGCATCTTCAAACAACTTTTCTACGAGCTCTTCAAAATATTTTCGAGTATATAATTTTGTCAAACTATCATGACGTGACATATATAACATATCATCAAGTAAACTTTTGTTGTATAAGGCTACTTCGATTTGAGTGGCCAAATGCTTAATTAGTATTTTGTCTTCTTCAGAAAACGCATTAGAATCGTCCACATTATCAATATTAATTGATCCATAAAACTGATTTTTAATCGAAAATGCACATGTCAAGACAGCTTTTGCTTCAAGTGCATTGATCTTATTCAACTCTGCAAGCTTTTCGTTAGCCAAATATGCAGTATTAAAATCTCTTAAATCCTTAATAATATATGGGTCATATAGTTGTTCTAGTTTAAACTGAAAGCTGTCCTCAATATTTAATTTTATGTTGTGAAGTTGATTTAAATCATAACCATAGGCTGCTTTGTATTCAAGTTTATTCTCCTTAACCACAAGAACTGACCCCTTTTGTGCATTAGGTATGATTTCAATGGCTTTTTGTAATACGAGATCAAAAAAAGCATCGAGACTTTCAAAACGAATGATTTCGCTCATTAAATACATCATAACTTTGGATATTTCATTGTTTCTTGTGATTTCTTGATTCATACTAGTTAAATTAGAAATAAGTTTTTTGTTCTTCTCAACCTCGGAAACCAGGTCCTTGTTCTGCTTAATTTCACGAGTAATGCGGTAATGAGATACAAATGAATAAAACAATGCTACTATCGAAAAATACAAACTGTTTTGAATCAAGCTTGAAATTCTCACAACATCGTAATGAAAGAAACTCATCACCACTCCATAAACCAGCAAGGCAGAACCATAAAGAATAATACTTGTCAGAGGTCTATGTGACGAAACTATTGCAGATGAAATGATTGCAACCACAAAAGAGATCATTTGACGATCGTAGTTAAGATGAATTGCAGAAATCGCAATACCAATCGACATAATCAAAAATGTGTGTTGTTTGACTAAAATATAATCTACTTTTGAAATTTCCACTGCTTTTCGAGTAAACATCCAAACAAAGATGCCAAATTGTATAAACATCACAAGTGCAGCAATTAAATAAAGTGGCAAAAATAACACTTCGTGTGGTTCATAATAAAAATATACTGTAAAGTAAATCAGTGCTAAAACAAAAGATGAAATCATTCCTACTACAATATCAAGCTGGATAGTAGGTCTATCTTTTCTTCTAGTAAATAAAAAATGCAAATAATCATATAGAGGTCTTTTGTGTTCCATTGTAACCTCCTTTCGGTTGATTCTCAATAACTTTGTTTATTCATATTGCTTCGTAAATAATTGTACCAAATGTTCTATCTGATCGTCTCGTTTTTTACTCGACCAATTTATTACTGAAGTATTCAAAATGTCTGCTTTCTTTGCTTTGCAGATCTCAACCATCTTACGAATTGCGTTGTTACCACCCATCCATGGGTATGGGAAATACTCTGTGACAAAACAACTGACCTTTTTTCCTTCAAGGGTGTCAATTTCATTAAGATATTTTTTCATAAAAGGTGAAAGATTAAATGCTTGAACTAATGATGCAATAACGAGTGCATCGTATTGTTCAAGATTCGGATACGACTCAAAATGTATGCTTTCATAGCTTTGTTCATAGTTGCCAATAACAGCGAGTTTTTCAATGGTAACACGATGTCCTTGTTCTCTTAGTGCGGATTTCAGTTTTTCAGATACCGATAATGTATTACCTGTTTGTGAATGTACTATTATTCCAATGTTCATCTTACAACCTCCATTTGTTAACACTTAATATTATACTGATTTTCTTAAATTTTTCAATATTTATTCATTCATGAATGAAAAGGAAGTCAAATTGACTTCCCTTAGATTCTTACTAATGTATCAAATATCTTAAGCATCGTGTCTAATATATGCTCTATGGTGAATTTTTTTTTGCTTTCGTTATGCATAGAAGTTGCATTTAATCCTTCAAAAACCACTTGGTTTACATTTAGTCCAATCCCAATAATCGTGTATAACAACTGATATTGATCAAATTGTCGCTCGATTAAAATTCCAGCTATTTTTTTATCCGATACATAGATGTCGTTTGGCGTTTTAAAATTAGCACGGATTCCAAATTGATCAAGAGTTTTAATTACCATATCAATAACGATTTGATTTAATAACTCTATGTCGATAATTACATTCTCTTTTATCAAGATTGAGTACAATAGATTTTCCTTCTTATTAGATACCCATGATCGTTCAAACTGACCCCTACCTTTTGTTTGAAAATCTGCTAAAACCACTGTGCGATTTGGTAAGTTTTTCCAGTTTAATTTAATGTAGTTGTTCGTTGAATCCACTTCACTTAGGTGAACTATGTGATAAACATTAGGTTCAGCTTGGAACATAGTTTTATCCAATCATAAAGGTTAGTTCAGCTTCACATGCAATTTCACCATTTACTCTCGCAATTGCTTGTCCCATCCCCATAGGACCTTTCATTCTTGTGATTGTTGTTTCTAATACCAATACATCACCTGGTATGACTTTTTTACGAAATTTAGCACTCTTAATTCCTGCAAAGTAAGCTACTTTACCTTGATTTTCTTTAATTGATAACACTACAACTGCTCCAACTTGTGCAAGTGCTTCAATGATTAATACACCTGGCATTACATGTAATTCTGGAAAATGACCTGAGAAAAATGGTTCATTTGATGAAACGCACTTGATTCCAATAGCACTTTTTCCTTCATTCAAAGTCTCAATTCGATCAACCAATAGCATTGGATATCGGTGAGGTAATATTTTTTGAATTTGATCCGAATTATATACCATAGTCGCTCCTTACTCTACAAACTTTTTAAATACGATGGTAGCATTTTGTCCGCCAAAACCAACACTATTGCTTACAGCAACACGTATTGGACGCTTCACCGCATGATTTGGTGTATAATTAAGATCACAGTCTGGATCTTCTTCTTTATAATTAATGGTTGGTGGTGCAATGTCTTCTAATACAGCTTTTACTGTAATGACAGCTTCTATTCCACCTACAGCACCCAACGAATGCCCATGCATTGATTTTGTAGCTCCAATGTTGATGTTTTTGGCATGTTCTTTAAATACTTTTTTGATTCCTAATGTTTCATACTTATCATTAAGTGGTGTCGATGTTCCATGTGGATTGATGTAATCTACTTCATTTGGATCAACATTTCCATCACTCAATGCAAGTTCGATACAACGTGATATCCCCGATGCTGTTTCATCTGGGGCTGTAATATGAAACGCATCACACGTAGTCCCATATCCTACCATTTCAGCGTAAATCTTAGCACCACGTTTTTTGGCTTGTTCGTATTCTTCTAAGATCAAAATTCCGGCACCTTCTCCAATTACAAATCCAGATCGACGTTTGTCAAACGGAATCGATGCATTGTCTTTATCGTTAGAAAAGTTCAAAGCACGCATGACTGTGAATCCACTAACACCTAATGCATTGATCGGAGCTTCCGATCCACCAGCAAATGCAATGTCACAATATCCATCACGAATATATCGAAACGCTTCGCCTATCGAATTGGTTGCAGAAGAACATGCTGTTACAATTGGTAGACATGGTCCTTTTGCTTGAAAACGAATTGCAATATTCCCACCAATTAAATTAATAATGGAGTTAGGAATAAAAAATGGTGACATTCTATCTGGGTTTTTTTCGTATGCCTTACGTGATTCGTCATTGATTGTATCTAAACCACCAATTCCACTGCCAATAAATGTTCCAAATCGATTATTGTCTACAGCGCCTTCTGAAAGATTCGCATCTTCATATGCCTCAATAGCGGCTAACATTGCCAAAATCATGGATCTATCCATACGTCTAGCTTCCTTCGGGTCAATTAAACCCTCTGTGCTTAAATTCTTTACTTCAGCAGCAATTTTAACTTTAAGCTCTGAAACATCATACAGCGTGATCTGATCAATCCCATTACGGCCTTTCACCACTGATTCCCATGTTTCAGCAACATTGTTTCCGATGGGAGTTACTGCTCCTAATCCAGTTACTACTACTCTTCTTTTCATAAACTACCTTCTAACTCATAACCATTCCGCCATCAACATTGATGACTTGACCTGTAATGTAATCACTCATATCAGAACTTAAAAATGCAACTAAATTCGCCACATCACTAGGCTGACCAAGTCGAGCAAGTGGAATATTAGCTGAATATTGTTCTACAAGTTCTTTTGGTAACTGTTCTGTCATTTTCGTTTCAATAAATCCTGGAGCAATTGCATTTACACAAACACCACGTTTTGCAACTTCTCTAGCCAAAGCTTTGGTTAAACCAATCACTCCTGCCTTAGAAGCACAATAGTTTGTTTGCCCAATATTTCCTATTAGACCAACAACGGAAGATATGTTAATAATCTTTCCAAAGCGCTGTTTTTGCATATATCGAGCGGCATGTTTGCAACAGTTCCATGTTCCTTTTAAATTGACCTCAATCACCTTGTCAAACTCTTCTTCTTTCATTTTGATAATGAATGTATCAGCAGTGATACCAGCATTGTTTACTAGTATATCGATTTTACCATATTTTTCTACAGCAAAATCAATCAACTTTTGTGCTTCATCAAGTTTCGAAACATTTGCTTGAATCAGATTAGCGGTACCTTTGTTTGCTTGAATCTCATTAACAAGATCACTTGCAGCTTGTGCACTTGAGTTGTAATTTACTACCACAATTGCACCTAAAGATGCCAATTTGAGTGAAATTTCTCTTCCGATACCGGTTGCTCCACCTGTTACAACTGCTACTTTATTTGTTAAGTTCATTGATATTTCCTCCTAGAAATTGTTTTACAAGTTCAATATCTTGATATTTATCGATTGAAATGACTTCAACAGATGAATCTATTTTTTTGACAAGTCCAGTTAAAACTTGTCCTGGTCCGATTTCAATAAATGTCGTTGCTCCTTGTTTGATTGCTTCTTTGACAGAATCTTCAAAATAAACAGCTCCTGATAATTGTTGTTTCATTTTTTGTGGTAACTCATTTGTACTTTTCAATGTGCTTGCATCACAATTCATAATGACATTTACTGTAGGTTTTTTAATGTCTAATCGTTGAACATGATGTTCTATTTTACTTGCTGCATCGCTCATGAGTGGTGTGTGAAATCCCCCACTAACATTTAACATCATAGCTCTTTTTGCTCCATTTGCTTTTGCTAACTCGCAAACTTTCTCAACTGCTGGCTTAAGTCCTGAAATGACCAATTGATTTGGTGAGTTATAGTTGGCTATTTGTACTAGACCATCTATTAATCGTACTTCTTCACAAATACGATTAAGCGCAACCCTGTCCATTCCAAGAATTGCTGCCATTGCACCTGGGTGTTTTAAAGCATCTTGAGCCATATAATTGGCACGTTTTTGAATTAGTTCGATAATGTTTTGAAAGGAAATCATTCCACTTGCAAATATTGCACTATACTCACCTAGACTAAAACCAAGCACAAATTGCGGTTTCAACTTTATACTACTCATCAATGCTTGATAGATTGCAAGTGAAGTGGTTAGGATGGCTGGTTGCGTAAATTGAGTTTGATGAATGTCATCATTCGGTTCAAAACAAATTTTACGAATATCATATCCGAGCAAGTAGCAAGCATCATCAAATACTTGTTTTGAAGATGGATGTTGATCATAGAAATCCTTCCCCATTCCAACATATTGTGCACCTTGTCCAGCAAACATTACAACTATTTTTCTCATAAAACTACCAATTCTTGTCTGTATTGATCAATATCATCAAACAAATCTGATAAAATTTTAGCAACGGGTCTAATTTCTTTAATCAATCCAGACACTTGTCCTGCCATAAAAGATCCTGTTTCTATATTACCATCAAAGACTGCTCTTCGTAAAGACCCTAACGTTAATTTTTCTAATTCTTCACGATCAAATCCTTGTTTTACCATTTCTAAATATTCTCTAGCCATCTTATTTTTCAATACCCGAACAGGTGCTCCTGTTGTTCTACCTGTTACGACAGTATCGGTATCTCTTGCTTCAACAACCATATTTTTATAATTGATGTGAATTGGACACTCTTCGCTTGCTAAAAATACAGTACCAGCCTGTACTCCTTTTGCACCTAATGCAAATGCAGCCAATACTTGCCTTTTATCAGCAATTCCGCCTGCTGCAATCACTGGAATTTTTACAGCATCAACAATTTGCGGTATCATGGCCATTGTTGTTAGTTCACCGATGTGTCCACCTGCTTCTTGACCTTCCGCAACAATTGCATCAGCTCCAGCACGTTCCATACGAATTGCTAGTGCAACACTCGCTACAACAGGTATCACAATCATACCTGCGTTTTTCCACATTTCCATATAAACACCTGGACTACCTGCTCCTGTAGTAACAACTCTGACACCCTCTTCAACTACAACTTTAGCAAGTTCCGGAGCGTGTGGGCTCATCAACATAATATTGACACCAAATGGTTTATCAGTTAATTCTTTACACTTTCTAATTTGGAAACGGACCTTATCAGGATCATCTCCACCACAACCAATGAGACCTAATCCTCCAGCATTTGATACTGCTGCAGCGAGTTGATATGTCGCAACGTTTGCCATACCACCTTGAATGATTGGGTATTTTATATTAAGTAATTCTGTTATGTTCTTCATGTATGTTCCTCCTATAATGTCAGCAATGCTGATCCCCATGTGAAACCTGCACCAAATCCAACCAAAATAATCTTTTGATCATCAAAGTTACTCAACCCCTTGCGATATTCATCTAGTGCAATGATAATGCTTGCAGCTGAGGTATTGCCATATTTTTCTATGTTGATATAGAATTTATCCATTTCAAAATGTAAATTTTTTGCTGCATTTTGAATGATTCTTAAATTTGCTTGATGTGGAATGATTTTAGTAACTTGATCGTTTGTTAATTCACATTCTTGAAGTATCTTCGCAATACTAGATTCAATTGCTCTTGTAGCGAACTGATAGACTCGTTGACCATCCATATGCACAAAGTCATCTACATAAATAATTTTATCTAGTTCACCTTTTGATGCAGTATAGAAATATGCTGGTTTTGATTCTTGTGTATGCTCTAAGATGATTGCACCTGCACCATCTCCAAACAATACACAAGTATCTCTATTCGTCCAATCAAGAACTTTTGAAATCACTTCTGCTCCTATTACAAGTGCACTTTTATAAATACCGCTGTGCAACATTTGAGTAGCTACATTAAGTGCGTAAATAAACCCTGTACATGCTGCGTTGATGTCGAAACATACCATGTCTCTCTCACTCAATCCTAGTTTTGCTTGAACCATATTCGCAACAGATGGTGACTTGTAGTCTGGGGTAAATGTTGCAACGATGATGATATCAATGTTGTTCGGGTCATATCCACCACTTTGAATTGCATTTAGTGCTGCTTTTGTTGCCAAATCAGATGTGTTTTCACCTTTCGCAATTCGTCTATTTTTAATTCCTGTTCTCGTGTGAATCCATTCATCACTCGTTTGAACAATCTTTTCTAAATCAAAATTGGTTAATACTTGTTCAGGAACATAATGCCCTGTTGAAATTACTTTTACTTGATTAATGACTTTTTTCATAATGTATTTCCTTTTGTGTAATTTTGATAGCAACTATCACTTACCAAAAGAGTTATTCATTAAATTCTCCCATGTTTCGATATTTATTATATCGTGTTTGTAATAATGTATTTTCATCTAATTTTGATAGGATTGCAAAATCTTCGCTTAATTGCTTCTTTAGATAATCAAAGGATAGACTGTAATTGCAGTGTAACCCGTGTTCATCTTCAATAATGATATGATCAATGATTTTGTATTGATATAAATCTTGTGCTGTTAATTTCATATCATCTGCGGCTTTACTTGCAAGTGAAGAATCTTTATATAATATAGAAGCAAACCCTTCTGGAGAAAGAATAGAGTAGATTGCGTTCTCAAACATGTAAACACGATCCGATACTCCGATCGCAAGCGCTCCTCCACTTCCACCTTCACTAAGTACTACCGAAATCATTGGTGTTTTGGTAGACATCATTTCAGTCATACTTACAGCAATTGCAGAAGCTTGTCCTCTTTCTTCAGCACCAACCCCGGGATAAGCGCCAGGAGTATCTATGATAAAAATAACAGGGCGTTTAAATTTTTCTGCCTGTTTCATAAAACGATTGGCTTTGCGATATCCTTCTGGATGAGGCATACCAAAATTACGTTTGATACGCTCGTGAACACAATCACCTTTTTCTTGAGCAATGATTGTCACTGGTTGACCATTCAAAGTTGCAATACCACAAATGAGTGCGGCATCATCACCATACAAACGATCTCCATGTAATTCTATAAAATCTGGGAAAATAAAATCAATTAACTCTGTAGCAGTTGGACGTTTGTTATGTCTTGCCAACAAGACTCTGTCCCATGCCTTCATGTCATATTTCGATTGATTCATCATTTCACCCCTTTACAGTGAAATTGAAGCAATTTTGAGATGGTAGGTTTTAAATCTTTTCTCGAAAGAATCAAATCTACAAATCCTTTTGCCAACTGAAATTCAGCTGTCTGAAAATCTTTTGGTAATTCTTGGTTGATTGTTTGCTTAATCACGCGTTGTCCGGCGAATCCAATCAGCGCGCCAGACTCAGCAATATTAATGTCACCAAGTGATGCAAAACTAGCAGCAACTCCACCGGTTGTTGGATTAGTCAATACACTTATGTACAATAATCGTGCACCACTATGATACTTTAAAGCAGCCGCTGTTTTTGCCATCTGCATTAAGGAAAAAATCCCTTCTTGCATTCTTGCCCCACCAGATGCCGAAAAAATGATGAGTGGGAGTCGATGTTTTGTCGCATACTCAATGAGTCTTGTAACTTTTTCACCAACCGCACTTCCCATACTCCCCATCATAAAATAACTATCCAGAGCACCAATTGCTACTTCAATGCCATCAATGGCACCTCTAGCTGCAACAAACGCATCTAATTCTTTTGTTTCGGTTTGATATTTTTGAATTTTCTCTAAATAATCAGGAAATTTTAATGGGTTAACGGTTTGAATTGTTGTAAACAATTCTGTAAATTTCTCACCATCACACATCATTTTTAAACGGAGTCGAGCTGATATGCGAAAATGGTTATTACAGTTTGGACATACTTCTAAGTTTTTCTCTACATCCTCTTGCAAAACCATTTCATTACAGATTTCGCACTTCATAAACAACCCATCTGGGATGTTTATTTTGGTTGCAATAATCTTTCTATTTCTAACTGTTTGTTTGAATACATCTAATTCTACTTTTCTTTTATCGAAAAAGTTATTCATTTCGTTCACCTTCAATCAGGGCTGTAAATTTTCTTATGAATCCGGTGTTATAAGTTCCTTTTACGAAATCAGGGTTGTGCATAATTAAGTATTGATACTCAATGTTGGTTGAAATTCCATCAATGATAAATGTTTCTAATGCACATCTCATTTTCTTAATCGCTTCGCGCCTTGTGGCTGCGTGCACGATTAATTTTGCAACCATAGAATCATAATACGGTGGTACAAAATACCCATTATAGATATGCGTATCTAATCTTACCCCATTCCCACCTGGAAAAACTACATTTTGAATGAGTCCTGGTGATGGCCTAAATTGATGAGTAGTATCTTCTGCATTAATTCTACACTCAATGGAATGACCGTTTAGCTTAATATCTTCTTGCTTGTATGTCATTTCATTTTGATAAGCAATTTTGATTTGTTCTTTGACTATGTCAATCCCTGTTACCATTTCAGTGACTGGATGTTCAACTTGAATTCTTGTGTTCATTTCTATAAAGTAATAATTCCCACTTTTATCAACTATGAATTCCATTGTTCCAGCATTTTCATAACCAATTGCTTTGGCAAGTGCAACGGATGCTGAACCCATTTTCTCTCGCAATGCTTCATCTACAAATGGAGATGGAGATTCTTCAATCATTTTTTGATTTCTTCTTTGAACAGAACAATCACGTTCTCCCAAATGGATCACATTTCCAAAGGAATCCGCTAGAATTTGAATTTCAATGTGACGTGGATTTTCGACAAATTTCTCAATATAAACAGCTGGATCCCCAAAATTAGCTTCGGCTTCAAATTTTGTTTGTTCAAACAATGTAACAAACTCAGTCTCGTTGCGAACAATCCGAATACCTTTTCCACCGCCACCACTTGAGGCCTTTATGAGTACTGGATATCCAATACGATTTGCAATTTTGACACCTTCTTGAGCGGTATTCACAATTCCATCTGATCCTTCTACAACAGGTATACCTGCTTCTTTTGCGATTTTTCTAGCCATTGATTTGTTACCAATCTTTGCTATCACTTCACTACTTGGACCTATGAACTTAATATTGCATTTTTCGACAATTGATGCAAACTTTTCATTCTCTGATAAGAACCCATATCCTGGATGAATGGCGTTGCAACCAGTTGAAAGAGCTGCACTAATGATGCGATTAATATTTAAATAACTATCTTTGCTATAGTTTTCCCCAACACAAATCGCTTCATCTGCAAATTTAACATGAAGACTATCATGATCTGCTTTTGAATAGACAGCAACACATGGAATTCCAATTTCTTTACATGCACGTATGATGCGTAATGCGATTTCTCCTCGATTTGCGATTAAAATCTTATTTTGCATACTTTAATACCTTAGGCAATCGTGATCAATAATTGATCAAATCCAACTGCTTGTCCGTTTTTCACATGGATGTCTGAAACTGTTCCACTCATAGGAGCTGTAATTTCATTCATGATTTTCATTGCTTCAATAATGCAAATTGGATCTCCTTTGGTGATTGATTGCCCAACTTTAATCAACGGTTGCTCTTTCGGGCTTCGAGCAGCATAAAATGTTCCAACTAGTGGTGATTTTACTTGAAACCCTATTGCTTCAACTTTTTGAGGTTCTTTTTCTGCCTCTACATGTTTTTGTGGTTGTGAAACAACTGTTTCTACAAGTTGATCACTATTTTTAGATAATTTAATTTTTACGCCATCAAACTCTAACTCTAACTTTGTTAGATTTGATTTTTCAAAATCTTTTATTAACTTTTGGATTTGTACAAAGTCCATTTTGACCTCCAAATTCATACATAATCTATTTATTAAATATAGACGACTTTCATCGTCTATCAGATATTTCGACTTACTACTAAGCGATATTTTGTAAATAAACTAAAATATCGTTAACAGTTCTGAAATTTTGTGCAGCATCATCTGGTAGTGATATATGGAAAGCATCCTCAATACTCATAACCAACTCAACAGCATCTAATGAATCTGCTCCTAGATCGTTTTGAATATGGGTTTCTTTTGTAATTGCTTCTTTATCTACACTTAGTTCTTTTGATATAAGTTCTTTTAATTTTTCAAACATGTTTTATTCCTCCATAATAATGGGTTGTTCCCATAGTTTCATTCGTTTCAATAAGCAATTTATACTAAATTGCATCTAGTAAAAGACCTTTTCACCGCCTTTCATTCTGCTTCTTTCGTTATTTCGTTTATCAAATATTTTGATATACTAAATAATCACTCTAAAATAATACCATTTTTTTGTTTTTTTGTCAACGATTTTCCGGTATTGATATATGATATCGATAGAAAAGCGTTTACACCTGATCTAGATCTAGCTTGGTATGAAAAAAGGGTTTGTATCATTACTCACCCTTCATATCATATTAATAAAAATTTTGTAGGATTTGCATTTGGAATACGATAAATGCAACTATGTATAGTATTAAACCAATGATTTCAACTATGAAACCAACCAATCCCCACTTCGCACAAAAACGTGCTGAAATTGGTTTTGAGTCTTTCCAAACCAAATATAGAATTAATCCTGCAATCGGCATAAAAAAACATAGCAGGCCAAACATACATCCCGTTGAATCGTCTGCTTCTTGAACGGGCTTGTTATAGTTCTTAGTTGGCACCCCACAGTGCGAGCATATCACCGCACTGTCATCTAGCTCTTTTCCACAATTTGTACAATACATGATTTCACCTCAACTTCTTAGGATATTATATCATGTATCCTATTCATTCACAATTCTATATTTCGATAAATATTTGATTGTTTTCAACAATGACAGAATATGTTTTCAAATTTTTAACTTTCATCGTAATGAAGGCAATTTTTGCATCGTTTACTACTTCTCCATTCGTAACATTAAACTTAGCTTTGTGTAGTGGACACTGAATATATTGGTTTTCTAATCTTCCTTTGGATAAAGACCCACCCAAATGTGGGCATTTATCATCTACGACATAATAATTGCCCTCATAATGAATCACCAAATAGTCGTGTTTGGATACTGTCATTTTAACAAGTTTGGTTTCTAAAACGTCTTCTACTCTTGCTATTAGCAATCGTTCTTTACTTTGATTTACCACTTATATTCCCCCTTATATGTGTTTTGTCATTACCGTAAAAATTAAATGAACTTAACCATTCTGCATCGACAACTCCACCACCGCGACGAATAATCAATTTATGAGTGTGTGGTATTGTAGTATATCTTATTATTAAAAGAATGTGTTGATCTGAATACTCGAAACTTGAATAGAAAGATTGTTTCTCAATGACAATGTCATCCTCCATGAATAGTTTTCGAATCAGTCTTGGGCCAAGTGTATGATTCATGTGCCAATCATTCATTGAAGAATTGATAGTAAATATTCCACCACCATAATCCCATGTTAGAACCAACAAATCATCGTTGAGTGTTAATTTAAGTGTTTTAAAATTCCAACGATTAAACTCCAAATCATAGGTTTCTTCAATGATTTCATGCTTTAAACAATCATTTCCAATTGGTGGATAATAGTCTAATTTCAACTGTTGGTGTGGTTGTGTAACTTCTATTTGATTGATAAGTTCTTGCATACATGTCAACTCTTCTTGCATATTATTAGATTCAGATAACATCGAAAATACAATGTTGTGTTTGGGTTCAATCAAACAAATTTGACCATATGCACCATCTGCTCGATATCCATCCGTTCCATTCAACCAAAAGTGAAGTCCATATCCATGTTTCCAATCAAATGAATAATCATAGATGGAGGTATCGCTCCACATCTTTGATGCTAAACTTACCCATTCTTTTGAAATAATACGCTTCCCACGAAATAAACCTTGATTCAAATAAAGCTGACCTAATTTGTTTACATCTTTGTTTGATATATGTAAATCAAATCCTCCTAGGTTTCTACCAGTTTGATCACAGCCCCAATGATAGGTTTGAATATCTAAGTTAGGAAATAAATATTGTGCTAAAAAGTCTACTAATCTAGTTTTTGTCTTTTGTTGAACGATGGCAGAAAGCATATAACTAGCACCAGAATTATACACAAAATGCGTGCCAGGTTCATACTCCAAATCAATATTTAAGAAATCTTCCACTGGATTTGTGCTTGATAATATTGTACTTGCAGTATCCGTACTGTGACCTGTATTCATCGAAAGCAAATGCTTGATACAAAGTTTTGAAAGGTGTTTTGAATGGTTGTAGAGTGTTACATCTGGAAATAAATCAATCACTTTTTCCTCAAGGTCTAGCAAACCTTTATCATACAATAAGCCACAAGCAGTTGACGTAAAACTTTTACTAATCGAATACACTTGTTGAATGTCTGTTGATTGATAAGGCCAAATTGAGACATCTGCAACGATTTCATTTTGATAATATACTACAAACGAACGAATTCGGACGTTTTTATCGAAACAATTATTTATAAATTGGTTTACTAGACTTGGTTTGATTTTGCAGTTATTCATGATGATTCCTCCGTGCTCATACTTCTATTATAACATGTTTTGAAAAGAAGTAATATAAAATAAAGGAAAAAAGGGCTTTCGCCCTTTCCTGTTAAACTAATTTTGCTCTTAACTTACTAGATACCAAATCAACTACGACTACCATTAAAATAATAGCGATGAGTATCGAACTAAGTGTTGGCCAGTTCCATTCATTGGAAGCAAATATCAACGGAGTTCCTAATCCTCCCGCTGAAACTACTCCAAGAATCGTAGCAGCTCTAACATTAATATCAAAACGATACAATCCCATTGATAAGAAGTCAGGCAATACTTGTGGAATAATAGCATATCTAATTTTCTGCCAAAGATTTGCCCCTACAGCATCAAGTGCTTCAATAGGACCTCGATCCATATTTTCAATTGCTTCAGCAAATAACTTTCCTAACATTCCGATGGAGTGTAGTCCAATAGTTAACATCCCTGTCAATGCTCCAATTCCAAAAACACGAATTAAAATCAAAGCTAAAATGATTTCTGGGAATGTTCGAATCACAACGAGAATAAATTCTCCTACTTTTGATAAGTGTTTACCAGCAACATTTTTTGCTGTAATAAATGCAATTGGTAAGGCAAAAATAGATGCAACAATGGTTCCAACAAACGCAATCGCAATGGTTTGCATCGTTAAATAAGGAATGGTTGTTTTGTCGATAGAACCATCGGCGTCAAACAAACCAAACAAAAACTCTGTGTTTGGGTTTGCGAATCCATTAATCATAACCTTAAATGACGGCCATACATTGGCGAACCGACTTAAGTTGATTTGAGAATCTGTGAATGAATATACAATTAAGAATATAATAACTGCTGCTAAAATGAGGTTATAGATCCATAATTTAGGTTGTTCTTTTAATTGGCGTTCAACGGTTGCCTCTTCGTGTGTAATGATGTATTTTTTACGATGAAGTAATGGTATCTTTTTCATTGTAGTTTACCTCGCACATAACGAGTAATGCTTTGAATGAACACCACAACCACAAACAATAATAAAATTACTCCTCCTACTCGGTCATATCGATATCCTACATTATTGTATAGTATAATCCCGATACCCCCTGCACCAATGAACCCTAAAATAACAGATGATCTAACATTAATCTCGAAACAGTAAATAAAATATCCTAAATAAATAGGCAACACTTGTGGGAACACAGCATAACCTACTGCTTTAACTTTATTTGCACCACAGGCATCAAGTGCTTCTACCGGTCCCATGTCTATGGTTTCAATAGTTTCATATACCATTTTTGTCATAATACCAAATGTAAATATAGCAATCGCAGCAATCCCTGGTAATATCCCGTATCCTAAGAAGAATATTGCTACAACCGCAATAACAAACATTGGGATTGTACGGATAAAATTCATGATTGCTCGTGCTGTTTGGTAAATCCAAGGTTTCTTTACAATATTACGAGCTGATAATACAGCCAGTGGAACAGATGCTAATGCACCTATCAGTGTGCCACCAAAGCTTAATCGTATTGTTTCTAGCAATGCATTAAGTACTGGTGTTGATACGATGAATGCAAAGTAATCACGATATGTTTGACCGCTTGTTGGAGTAAACAACTGTCCTAAAATAAAACCAGCATTTCTAAAATTAATCGCTTTCCAATCAATAGGTATAAAAAGCATAAAGAATGAGGTTATTGCTAAAACGATGACTAAATAAATGATTGATTTATTGCCTGGTTCGGTAACTACTTTTCCATTTGAGAGTGTATACATTTTAGCCATATACTATTCCCCCAAAATATCATCACTTGTTAATTTACGCCCATAAATTTCAATTAATTTTGATTCTGTTACGGCAGATACTGGTCCATCAAAAATGATTTCTCCGTTTTTTATACCAACAATGCGATGTGCATACTTCAGTGCTAAATCAACATGATGCATATTAGCAACAATGGTAATTTTATAATCTTTATTAATTCTTGCAAAGTCGTCCATAACAGACAGTGTTGTTACAGGATCCAAAGATGCAACAGGTTCATCTGCCAAAATAATATTTGGTTCTTGAGCTAGGGCACGAGCTAAGGCTACGCGTTGTTGTTGCCCACCAGATAATTGATCTGCACGAACATACGCCTTTTCCAATATTCCCATCTTATCTAATGCTTCTAGCGCAATTTTTTTATCTCGTAGCGGAAACAAACCTAATAATGTTTTAAAGGTAGAGTGATAAGCCACCCTACCCGCCAAAACATTTTTAAATACTGATGAACGTTTTACAAGATTAAATGATTGAAATATCATACCGATATTTCTTCTCATCATTCTCAAGCTTTCACCTTCTAATTTACTAACCTCTTGGCCATTAACATATACTTCACCCTTTGAAATCGGATGCATTTTATTAATTGCTCTTAGTAAAGTAGATTTTCCCGCTCCTGATAAACCGATAATTGCGACAAACTCACCATCGTTGATTTCAAGGTTGATATTCTTCAATGCTTGAAATCCATTTGGATAGATTTTATCAACATTTATAAATTTTATCATTTATCAAAAGCCTCCAAATGAGTAAATGTGTTAACTTAAATTGTTTTTCTTAAATACGTAAACTAATCTTTCGCCATCATAATCTGAGTCAACGGCGACTTTGTATCCTGTGTGTTGGTATACAGAGATTGCTGCTAAACCAGCTTCTGTTGTTGCTAAATCAATGAATGCTGCTTGAATTTGAGCTTTTAATTCAGCACTTAATGATGGAATAACAGAAATGGTATCATTGTAAATGGCTGGAGTTAATGCAACTACTCTTGTGTCAGTAAATAGATTTGGATAAGTTGCTAATAATGTTGCGTTATCTCTTGCATCTTGGAAAACGAATGCTGCATCGCAATCATTGTTCATTAAACCAGTTACACCTGCTGGATGATTTGCAGTTGTTAAAGCTTTAACTTCACCAGCTGTTGCATTTGGAGTTCCAGTTACAAATTTTAAACCATTTTGGTCTAGTAACACAGCCGGATAAACATATCCTGAACCTGAAGTAACGTTTTGCACACATACTGTTTTACCAGCTAAGTCTGCAACTGTGTTAATTTTTCCAGCTCCAGTTAAGTTGTATGTAGCTGTTTTAGTTAATAAAATAGATGAATAGTTTGTTGCTGTTTCAGTTGTACTCTTTTGTGCTGCATAACCTGCTGCATTCATTGCGTCTTTTTGTTCAGCCCATGGAAGTAATTGAACTTGTAATGCTGCACGAACGGAAGTTAAGATAACTTCTGCTGTACCAGGACGATCAGTTGTAACAAACGCATATTGTTGCGCTGTTAAAAAGCCAACATGAACTTGACCAGAACTCATACCTTCTACTACGGCAGTATAGTCTGTACCTACTGAAATTTCAAATTTCTTACCAGGAACACGTTCAGCAAGTAATGCTTCAAGTGCTTTTGTCTTAAGCATAATTTCTGATGCATTTTGAGATGGAACAAATTGAACTTTAATGACATCTGGGTCACCTGATTGCTCACACCCAACGAATGCAAATGCTGCAAACATTAAAATAAGAACCACAAAAACTTTTTTCATATTATCCTCCTATATTTTTTGTGTGTGATTGTTATCACAATACAATTATATACCAATAAACCCTATTATTACAAGGTTAAATTGTATTGATTTTTGATTTTTTATGTTTTTTTGACATAGCGTAAGACATTTTTTATTAGTTGTTGGTTAATTATCATAAAATATATTACTACTCATAAAAATATACACTATTTGTAGATTTTTCATTTAATTTTGGCTATACTATTTAATGAGAGGTGAATCTATGAACACATACAAATACCATATTTATTATACATCCGATGTCCATGGATCACTATCTGCATTGGACGAGGCAACTGGTCAGAAAACGAAAAAAGGATTGTCAAGAATCGCAAATTACCTAAAAAAACAAGAAGGTCCATATATGCTGCTAGACAATGGTGACACAATTCAAGGATCATCTACTCTTTCAAGATGGGCTGCTAACATAAGCCAATTCAAATGTCCAATAGCAAAAGTGATGAATGAGATGAATTATCAATATATTAATGTTGGAAATCATGATTTTAACTATGGACAAGATGTTTTAAATTCCTATGTTAATGCATTACAAGGAACCATTTTGTGTTGTAATGTCATAAATGACCAACAAAACCCTGTCTTTAAACCCTACGATATACTGATACTTGAAAATAATATCAAAATTGGTATAATAGGTGCGGTCACGCATTATATTCCACATTGGGAAAAGCCGAATCAAATCCAAGGCTTGACATTTCTAGATGCATATCTTTCAATAAAAGATTACGTTGCACTACTCCGCCCACAAGTTGACTTTTTGGTTGTGCTTTATCATGGAGGGTTTGAAAAAGATGTTCTATCCGGATTACCTATAGGCAGAAATACTGATGAAAATCAAGGATTTCTAATTGCGAGTACACTAGATATAGACTTATTACTGACCGGTCATCAACATATTAAAATATCAAATAAAGTTATAAATGGTACTTATATTATGCAAACGTCACATAGTGCTATGGATTTTGGACATGCTGAAATTAATTTTATACTAAACAATAACAGATGGAGCATTGAATCTGTGATGACAGAACTAATCCCTTCATGTGATGAGGAAGATTCTATCGTCTTAGAGTTAATTTCAAATGACTTAAAGGAAACACAAGTTTGGTTAGACAAGCCCATCGGTAGCATACACAACTCTGACTTACTGATTGAAGATGCTTTTCTTTCTAGAAAAAATACCCATCCTATCTATCAATTGATTAATGATATGCAACTGCAAACAACAAATGCTATGATTAGTGCTGCATCGTTACCAAATCAAGCGATTGGTCTACATCAATCCATTACTATAAGAGATATTGAAGCTACCTTAATCTATCCAAATAGCTTATATGTCATCGAAATCACAGGAAAAACATTAAAATTAGCATTAGAAAAATCAGCCAGTTATTTTGCACTTAACAATGATGAAATAACTGTAAATCCAAGTTTTATAAACCCAAAAGTAGAACATTACAATTACGATGTTTACGCAAATATTACATATTCGATTTCAGTATCAAAACCGATTGGATCTCGTATCACCAATCTCGCTTACAAAGGCAATCCAATTACAGATTATCAAGTCTTTACCTTAGCATTGAATAATTATCGTGCCATTGGCGGTGGTGATTACCACATGTTTGAAAACTCAAATATTATAGCGGAATATGAGATTCCATTGTCTACTTTACTTCAAGATTACATAAAATCTAAAAAAGTAATAATTCCTAAAATCGCAAATCACATAACAATTATCACATAAAAAAGAAGTGAAAAAATTTCACTTCTTTTCTCAATTAAAATCTAGCTTTGTCTGGATGAGTGCCAACTCGTCCCAAATTAGATAAAGTTTTTATTTGTTCCATATCACTTGGTTCAATAGAAAAATTGAAAATGTCGAAATTGTCTCGGATTCGTTCTACTGTTACTGATTTAGACAACGGATTAATCCCCCGTTCAATAACCCATCGAAGAACTATTTGGGAAATGGTTCTTTGATATTTTTGGGCTAATTCTTGAAGTAACGGTATATCAAATATTTTCCCTTTCATCATTGGACTATATGCTTGTACCAAGATACCTTTGCTTTCACAAAAACTTACAACATCATCTGCTGGGTTTCCTGGATTTATCTCAATCTGATTCACCATTGGTTTAATCACTGCTTTTTCCAATAATGGTTCTAAATGATGTTCAAAAAAGTTACATATTCCGATAGCTCTTGCTTTTCCACTACGATAAATGTCTTCCATCGCTCTCCAAGTTTCTAAATTCTTTTCAACATAATTGTCGAAGATGTTCACAGCTGGCCAGTGAATCAAATATAAATCGACATAATCTGTTTGTAACTTATCCAAACTTGTTTGGAATGCTTTTTTTGTGGACTCATATCCTTGATCGGTGTTCCAAACTTTTGTGGTTAGGAATATTTCATTACGTGGCACACCACTTTCTTTGATTCCCTGACCCACACCGACCTCATTGCCATATATTGCCGCAGTATCTATGTGTCGATATCCGACTTCGATAGCTGTTCTTACAGCGTTTTTTGCAACTTCTCCATCTGGTATTTGCCATGTTCCAAATCCGATTTTTGGGATTTTTACACCATTAGATAATACATAATACTCATTCATTTGTTCCACTCCTTTTATCTTATAGTTGTATTCTAACACACATTCAATCGAATGTTCTTACTAAATGCTTTGAAAAAAATGCCACTTTATGCAAGTGGCATTTTTGATTATAGAAGTTCAGAAATTGTTTTACCTTGCATATGAAGAATCAAATAATCTGGTCCGCCTGCTTTTGAGTCGGTTCCACTCATATTAAATCCACCAAATGGTTGATATCCAACAATCGCTCCTGTACATTTACGATTAAAGTATAAATTTCCAACATGGAAATCAGCTCTTGCTTTCTCTAAATGGAATCGATTGTTTGATATTACAGCACCAGTTAATCCATAATCAGTACCATTTGCAACTTCAATTGCTTGATCAAATGATTTCACTTTTGAAATTGCCAAGACTGGCCCGAATATTTCTTCTTGACTGATTTGTGATTTTGGATTCACATCACCAAATACGGTTGGTCGAATAAAGTAACCTTTTGAACCATCTGATGTTCCTCCAGCTAACAGTTTTCCTTCAATTTTTCCAATTTCAATAAACTGATTGATTTTATGAAACGCAGAATGATCAATCACCGGCCCCATAAAGTTGTTTGGATCTGCTGGGTCTCCCATAGTTAATGCATTTGTTTTTTCCACAATTTTATTAACAACTGCATCATAAACGTTCTCATGAATGATTGCACGTGAACAAGCACTACATTTTTGACCTGAAAATCCAAATGCTGATTTCACAATTTGCTCAGCTGCAAACTCAGGATCGATTTGATCATCGACGATGATAGCATCTTTTCCACCCATTTCAGCAATAACACGTTTCAACCAAATTTGTCCTTGATGAACTTTTGCGGCTTTTTCATAGATTGAGCATCCAACTTCTCTTGAACCTGTAAATGAAATGAATCGTGTTTTTGGATGATTCACGATGAACTCACCGATTTCAGAACCTTTACCAGGAATGAAGTTAACTACACCATTTGGCATGCCAGCTTCTTCAAGCACTTCAACAAACTTGTATGCAATCACTTGTGTTGTTGAAGCTGGTTTTAATAATACTGTGTTTCCTGTCACAATTGCTGCTGAAGTCATTCCTACCAAAATAGCTAGCGGAAAGTTCCAAGGAGCGATGACCGCTGCCACACCGAGTGGAATGTAACGATATTCATTGCGCTCGATATCCCTTCTGCTTAAAATATGACGATCAACATGTTCTAATTCTAACATTTGTCTTCCATAATACTCTAGGAAGTCAATTGCTTCAGCCGTATCTGCATCGGCTTCTGCCCAAGGTTTTCCTGCTTCTTTGGTTAAAAGAGCACTAAACTCAAATTTACGACGTTTGATAATCGCTGCAGCTTTAAACAATAAATCAGCTCTCACCTTTGCATCCACTTTTTTCCATGTTTCGAATGCATGTAGTGCAGATGTCATTGCGAGTTCTGCTTCTTTCAATCCTGCCTGATGAATTGAGCCAATAATCTCTTGGTGATTCGCGGGATTGATGGAGTTCATTAACTTCCCGGTTTCGATTCGTTTTCCATCAATAATCAAAGGATATGTTTTACCTAAATAAGATTCTACTTTTGATAACCCTTGTAAATAGGATGTTTTATTTTGTTCCTTTGTAAAATCAAGTAAAGGTTCTGTTTGATATGTGTAAATTGCCATTATCTATTTCCTTTCTAAACAACTGATTTTTCATAATCTGTTGTTTTTTGATTTTTAAATCGTTCTAAACTTAATTCTTCCATTTCTTCGATGGATGATGGTTCACCTAATACCAATTCTGACATCAGTATACCAGTCATTGGACCAAACATAAATCCATGACCACTAAACCCACATGCCATAAAAAATCCCTTCAATTCTTTGCATCCACTGATGATAGGTTGACGATCTGGCGACATATTATAAGATCCTCCCCATTGTCTTACTACACGTAATTTTCCTAACGGAGGAAGTAAGTCGACCGCTGTTTTTGCCATCTCATCTAGAAATTTCCATGTCGAATCTGTCGAGTGATTATGTTCTACATTAGGATCGCTTCTTCCCATGATAAAACTACCATGTGGAACTTGTTGGCAATAAATATTCCTTGAAAATGACATAACCATTGGACCTTGAATTTTTTCTATTGGTTCAGTTACCAATATCTCATGATTTTCAGCGTAAACAGGAATGCTAATGCCTGCCAAATCTCCTATTTCTTTAGAATATCCACCCGCTGCATTAATCACGATATTTGTCTCTATTTCATGATGTTTTGTAATAACTTTTTGTACTTCGTTATGTTCAACTACAATCGAAAGAACTTCATCATAAAAGTAGAAGGTGACTCCTAAGCGCTTCGCAGCTTGATAGTATGCATCGGTCATTGTAAATGGGTTTAAATGACCATCAGTAGGACAATATGTCGCACTGATGATTCGATCAATATTTAGGTGTGGTACGATTTTTTTCGCCTCTTCTTTGGTTACTTTTCGAGATGGAATACCAAAGCTATTTTGTAACTTAACATTTTTTTCAAACTGTTTGTCTTCTTCTTCCGTAGTAGCTAATATGAGATAACCTTCTTGTTTGAATTCAATATCTCCAGAGTATTCAAGAATTTCTTTCGCATGTTTGAAAAATTCGATACTCTTTTTTGCCAAAATGCAATTCAGCTTAGTACCCCATTGTTGTCTAACACCTGCACCACAACGCCCTGTTGCTCCGCTTGTTAAATAGGATTTGTCGACAACAACGATATCTTTCATTCCTTTTTTTGCTAAATTATATGCGATACTAGCACCACTAATTCCTGCGCCAATGATAACAACGTTAGCCTTCATGATCTTCACCATCTACAATTGATTGTAATTTGACACCAGTAATTAAAGGTCTAATTTTTTGAGTTTTAACTTCATCTAATTTAACTTTTAAATACTTGCTAATCTCTCTTTGTACAAGTTGTCCACAGGTATTTGCTTGGCAAGGCCCCATACCAACTCTTAAAATTCGTTTTAATTCTTCAAAACTAGTAAAACCTTGATCCATTGCCTCATGGATATCTTGTAAAGTAATGTCTTCACAGCGACAAATAATTACATTTTTCTTATCCATTGCTTTTACCTCTAATTGTCACAAAATCATACATATATTGTTGTTCAACACTTACCGTTATTAATGCTGTTTTATCGTTTTTATCTGTTAGCATCACTTTCTCAATCAATGCATCACATATAATTTCACCATCCCGATTAACGCCATGCCACACTTCATTTACTTTAGGCTTTGGATTAAACTCATAGGCTATTTTGAATTGAGTTCGTTCTTTGACATCGGAAGCTACAACTATTGCTAGTCCAGGACAGTTAAACACACATATTCCACAACCTGTGCACTTATCAAAATTAACAACTGGCTTGGTGTTGATGTCTTCTCCAATATGAATTGCATCAAATGGGCAACTTGTACTACATGGGTTACAAGGAATTTCTTCATAACATTCAATGATTGCTTTTGGCTTCTTTAATACAGCACGTTCCGGAAATCTTGACAATATTTGTTCCTTTGTTGGCACACCTGTCTTATTTAACATGATTTAATTCCTCCGCCATTTTTGCTAGTCCTAATCGAATTTTCTCACCAAATGGACCACTTCTTAAATTATTCAGTTGTGATTCATAATCTTCTTTTAACAACATATAATTTGGATGGTGATATCCTAATCGATTCGCCACAACAAGGCCTGTATAGTAACCTTCTACTATTGCACTGCTTGCTTCCTCGATTCCTGAAATATCTCCACATACAAAAATGTTCTCAATGGATGTTTCGTGTTCGTGGTTAATGATAGGAACCATACCTCCAAGTTCAGAGATGTATTTCATCTGAGCATCGATCATAGCAAGTAAGTTCCCCATAGGAGTAAGCCCAACAGAAATACATACACCATCAACGTCCATTTCAAAACTACTTCCTTCAATTGGATTCCAGTTTTGATCCAGTTTGGTTACTAGAATTTTTTCTACACAATCTTTGCCAAACGCTTTTGTAATCGTATGTTGTGTATAAATTGGAACGCCTAATCTTTTAAGTTTTGATGCATGAACTTTATATCCACCAATGGTAGGAGCAGCTTCGATTACTGCCTTGACGTTCACACCTGCTTGAAGTAATTGATAACTTACGATCAAACCAATGTTTCCACTTCCAACCATAACGACATCGTGACCCGGTAGAACACCATATACATTCATCAATGTTTGGACAGCGCCTGCACCGTAAATACCAGGTAAGTCATTGTTTTCAAATGCGAGCACTTTTTCGCTTGCTCCTGTTGCGACAATAATTGCTTTTGCTTGAATTTTTCGATACTCATCTTGATGTAATATTGTAATCACTTTATCCTTATACAAACCAACTACGGTTGTATCAGTTAAAATTTCGATTTTATCATGATATCGATTTACATCATCAATTAGTATTTTCGCGATATTGTACCCTCTTGTTTTCGCATACTGCTTTTCAGATCCAAAAAACATATGGGTTTGTTTCACCAGTTGTCCACCTAATTTAGGACTTCGCTCAATAATGATACTACTTAATCCTGCTTCTGCTGCAGTCTTCGCTGCGCATAAACCCGCCGGTCCACCGCCAATAATAACTAAATCTTTATTTAACATATAAGTCACCTTTGTTTGTCTGTGTTTCTACCTTCATACCTTCTTGAAGTGGTGTGATACAGGTTCTTACATTAGGTATCCCATCAACTATCATATTGCACGATGCACAATTACCAATCGCACAGTAAAATCCTCTAGGTCTATGGAGATGTATACTTTCACTTAACTTTTTCACACCTAATGCGTGTAAGGCAGAAGCTATGGTATCTCCTTCTTGCCCCTCTACTAATTGATTATTGTAATAAAATTGTATAATCTTTTTTTCTTCAAAATGTAAAATGGGATGATCTTTTATTCGCATTTTTTCACCTCGTTATGCCATTAGATATTATACCATAAAACGCTTTCACTTTAAAGTCTAGATTTAATTTTTTTCAACTTTTAGACCTCAAAAAAAATAAAAAATATTTTTACAAAAAGTATTGACAATGTAACATTGTTACGTTATAATATGAGTGTATAAAACATTATTACACTTTTTAAAGGTTTTTACACAATATTGTTACAATGTTTTTATCGATTATTTGATAAGAAGGAGTGAGTACAATGAGAAAAACAAACAACATAGATAGCCAATTGAGAATGCAACATAGATTAACCAACAAAATACAAAAGGAATTGATCTTAGTAAAGGCAAAATATCATCCATTTCTAGGTTCTTTATTATATTAACGAAAGGAGTCAAATCATGAAGAAAACCAATGAACAACAAATTATATTATCGGAATGTCAAAGAAAAGAAATCAACAAAGCGAAAGAAAAATACCATCCATTTTTCGGATCATTGTTATTTTAATGAAGGGAGTCAAACTATGAAGAAAACCAATAAACAACAAACTATATTATCGGAATGTCAAAGAAAAGAAATCAACCAAGCAAAAGAAAAATACCATCCATTTTTCGGATCATTATTATTTTAATGAAGGGAATCAAACTATGAAAAGAAGAAATAATCAACAAATTAAATTATCAGAGTGTCAAAGAAAAGAAATTCAAAAAGCAAAAGAAAAATATCGTCCATTTTTTGGATCATTGTTATTTTAATGAAAGGGGGAATTACGATGAGAAGTCAAAAAAAGAATGATGTACTTCTTCTATCTGTTGCCCAAAAAAGAGAGATTGAACAAGCGAAATCTAAGTATCACCCATTTCTTGGCTCACTAATATTTTAGAAGTACAAAAAAGACTGAAGTTGTCGCTTCAGTCTTTTTGATTATACGTCTCTATTGTATATTTTCTTAAATTCTTCTTTCATCCTGATTGGAATCAAGAAGACTGCTCCTAAGCTTACCGATGTAACTCCTAACAAAATCAATCGATAATCGATTGTACTATAGGTAGCAATGAAACCAATAATCAAACATCCTAATATTGTCCCTATATTCCATAGAAGCGTTTGAGTCGAGTTAATTCTTCCTCTCATGTGTGATGGAATGTATAATTGTGTAGCTGTCATTCGAATATTAAATGACGTTACTGATAAAAGTCCAACAATAAAACTAAACGCTATCATGACAGGATAAGGCATAAACAACATTGTTCCGCTCAATATTTCAACTGTAATATACACGCTAACAGCAATCAAAAACTTCTTACTTGCCGGGTACTTAAATGCATAGTGGATCACTCCACCAATCATTCTACCAATAGCTCCCGCAGAAATAATAAACGAAAAGTGTTGTAATGTAAGTGTTTCACTATTCACAAAGTATGGCATACGAAGTAAATCTTGAGCAGCATACACGAAAGCGAACGCTGAAAAAAGGATTCCGATTCCTAAAATGCCTTTTTCAACTTTATAGTATTTAATTCCCTCTTTGATATCTTCTATAAACTGAAGTCTTGTAGTTTTCTTTGTGTTTAACTTTTCTTCTAAGTTAATACCAAGTTCAATGGTCGCTGTCACTAAAAACGTAATTGCATTGAATGACATTAGTATGGCAACACCAAACGTAAAGTTTTCAATAAAGTAAGCGGCAATCGGTGCCATTATCGCAGCCGAAATAGGCCAGATTAAACTTGAAATCGAATACGCTTTGGAATGGTTGCCTTCTGAAATAACCTCTGGAAACAAACTCATAAATGCAGTTTGGTAAAGAGTATCTAGGATTGCAAACACAGAGCCTACTATTGTAAACACCAGAACATTAAAGTATCCTTGGAAAAGTACTAGGGCAATGATGCTAAACAATATTGCATAGATATAGTCGATTGTAACAATAATTTTCTTTCTAGAGTTTCGATCGACAAAAGGACCAACTAAAAAGTTGGTAATTACCCTAGGTATGATGTTTGCTATCGTGAATATAGCTAGGTTTAACGGTGATTTGGTTTCGGTATAAATTAAAATACCAAACCCAATTCCTGCTGAAGCACTCCCTAATGCTGATATAAAGGATCCAATAGCTACGATTGAAAAATTTTTTGTCCAGAGCTTCATATGTCCTCACTTTATCTATTTTACCATAGGAGATTATAACACAGGGGATTTCAAAAGTCAATTTTATATAGACCTGTATATTAATAAAAATCCACCAAAGCTTTGATGGATTTCAGTTCTTGTTATTTTGCAATTATATCGTGATATTCCTCATTGCGATTTAATTCAGCAACGGCGTAACTACATATTGGTATTATTTTTTTGTTTGTAAGGCGAGCAAATTCCACCATTTTTGCAACTAATTTGGAAGCAATTTTTTGTCCTCTTAAGTCAACCGATACATAAGTGTGATCTATGATATAGTTTCCAAATTCGTCTAGCAAATATGTTATTTTTGCTAAATTATTCGTCTCGCTTTCACCAACATAAAACATTTGATTCCCTTGTTTGATTTCCATTCTATCACCTCTTTTCTTCATTATATATAAATAAGGACAATAAGACAATCATTTTGCAATTCTTTGAAACATTATTATCCTAAAGTTGGTTCAACATATGATATAATTAATTAAAAGAATAAGGAGGCACTATGAAACTAATTATTAATCGGAGTACTGATCCATACTTTAATCTTGCTTTTGAAGAATACTTATTAAAGGAAATAAGATCAACCGAAGACTTCCTTATATTATATCGTAATAGACCATCTATCATTGTTGGAAGAAATCAAAACCCGTTCGAGGAAATCAATCAAACTTTTCTAAACTCAAATAGTCTACCGATTGTTAGAAGAATATCCGGAGGTGGAACAGTATATCATGATTTAGGCAATTTAAACTACTCATTCATTACAAGCGATCTCAAAGATAGTATAAGCAATTATAAGAAGTTTACCAAACCGATTATAGATTTCTTGCATGAACTGAACGTTCCAGCTACCTTTCATGGAAAAAGTGATATCTTAGTACATGGATTAAAGATATCAGGTAACGCTCAAAGTTATTATAGCAATCGAATGCTTCATCATGGGACTATGTTGTTTGATTCCAATTTAGATCAAATCTATGAATTATTACATACCAACAATATAAAAGCTGAGTCCAAAAGCATTCGTTCAAACAAAAGTAAGGTTGCAAACATCAAATCATTCCTTCCTAATTCCATGACAATTGATTTGTTTGAAGATTCCCTAATAACATTTATCAAACGAGAGTTTGAATATGTTTCGACTGAGATACCTATTGATGAGCATGATATGAAACGAATCATTGATCTTAGCACATCCAAATATCAGTCATGGAGTTGGAATTTTGGCGAAACACCTGAGTTTATCATCCATCACAACATCGAGTATCAAGGTGTTTTATATGTGATACACTTAAGAATCAAACACGGATTAATGCACATTAAAAACATTGAACCAACGAACAACAAGTTTCTAGAAATGATAATTAAGTCCTTTGAAAATAAGGAATATAGTCCAATTCTATTCAAGGAATAAGGAAAAACCCCAGTTTCATACTGGGGTCTTTTTTAAATATGAATGGCCTTATCAATTGCTCCGTGAGCAGCTTCCATAACGATTTCAGAAAGAGTAGGATGAGGATGTATAGCTTTTGCTAATTCATAAACAGTTCCTTCTAATTCCATGGTTGTAACTGCCTCTGCAATCATATCCGTCGCATTCACTGCTAAAATATGCATGCCGATGACTTCACCATATTGCTTATCAACGATGATTTTAATAAACCCTTCGCTTTCCCCTTCTGCCAACGCTTTTCCATTGGCTGAAAGAGGAAACTTGCTTGTTTTATATTTGATTCCTTTTTCTTTTGCTTCTTTTTCGGTTACACCAACAGAAGCAATCTCAGGAAAACCATACACACATGCAGGGATTCGTTTATAATCCAAATCACTTGCTTTACCTAAAATGTTTTCAACTGCTATGATTCCTTCTGCAGATGCAACGTGAGCTAACATAAACTTACCGTTCACATCACCAATCGCATATACATGTGGAACCGAGGTTTCCATTTTATCATTTGTATCGATTCCTTGTTTTCCAATGTTTAAGTTTAATTTCTCTAACCCATTTGTATTCGGTTTCGTTCCAACACTCATTAGGATTTTATCTCCTGTGATTTGAATGGAATTACCATCTAATTCATAGACTACCACATTGTCTTTAACGGCTTTTACCGTAGCGTTGGTGTAAATTTTAACTTTTTCACGCGCAAGTATCTTTAAATATGCGTTTCGAATCTCATCATCAATTGCTAATAAAATATTACTAGCACGTTCAATAATGGTTACTTCTGTACCTAAAGCAGCATAAAGAGTAGCAAACTCAACACCAATTACACCACCACCAACGATGACTAGTCGACTAGGAACGCTGTCAAGAGCAAGAATTTCTTTACTTGTAACAACGATTCCTTTTTCATAACTTTCCTTAACGCCTTCAATTGGTGGGATAATTGGTGTTGCTCCTGTTGCAATTATCAAATCTTTGGTTTGGATCGTTTCTTCGCCAACCTTAATTGTATGTGGATCTATCACGGTCGCAAAGCCTTTAATGGTTTCTACGCCATTTCGATCGAGGAGCATTTTCACGCCACCGGTGAGTCGTTTCACAATTCCATCCTTTCGTTTGAGCATTGCCGGCCAATCAATAGTGATTGAATTTTTATCTTTTACTTTAATGCCATACTCTTCAGCATGCATAAATTGACGATATACCTTAGCACTTTTCAAAAGTGCTTTGGTTGGAATACAACCCCAGTTTAAACAAACCCCGCCAATATCTTGCTTTTCAATGAGTGCAACTTTAGCTCCCATTTGTCTTGCTTTGATTGCTGCTACATAACCACCAGGTCCTGCACCAATAATCACAATATCAAATTGTTTCATAAATACCCACTTCCTAACTTAATAAAAGCAACATTGGGTTTGTTAAGTATTCCTTAACACGCATCATAAATCGACCAGCATCTCCACCATCGATGATTCTATGATCTATGGATAAAGATAGTGGCATAATATCTGCAATGACAATTTCATTGTTTCGAACAATTGGTTTTTTCGCAATCATTCCTACCCCTAATATTGCTACTTCAGGATGTTTTATGACAGGTGCTCCAAATGTTGACCCAAATATACCATAGTTTGTAATCGTAAATGTTCCATTTTGAAGTTTATCAAGCTGGATTGTTCGATTGTTTGCTTCTTCTGATAAAACTTGTAGTTCTTTCGCAACGTCTATGATACTCTTTCGATCTGCATGCTTGATATTAGGAACGATCAAACCATCCGGAGTATCAACCGCTAAACCGATGTTATAGAAGTGTTTGTATATAATTTCTTCTTTTTCGTGATCAAAACTAGAATTAAACACAGGATAGTCTTTTAACGCAAGAACAACAGCCTTAATGATAAAAGGCATATAAGTTAATTTGACACCTTTGCTTAGAGCTAATTCTTTTTGTTCTGTTCTAAAGTTTACTAGATTTGTAACATCAAGTTCATCCATAACAGTGGTATGTGGAATCACAGATTTTGAAATCACCATATTTTTTACAATTGTCTTTCGAATCTTTGTAATTGGAACTCTAGTAACATCGGCACTTGTTGTTTCAGGCATTTTAAAACTGATTGGTTTAGATACAATAGGTTCTTCTTTAGCAATTGATTGCTTTGATGTTGATTCTTTTATCTTATAAATATCTTCTTTTGTAACACGGCCCATTTCGCCTGTTCCAGTTACTTTATTGATATCAACACCAAGGTCCTTCGCAAGTTGTCTAGCAACTGGTGTTGCCAATACTCTTTTTGTAGGAACGTCAGCTTTTTGATAACTTTCGGTACTGCTTTCAATGACTTCAGATGATACTTCAATTTGGCCAACCACTCCTGCAGAATTTTCTTCACCTTCTTGGATTGGTTTTGCTTCGGCTGTGTCTTTCTTAGCTGGTTGCGCACTTGATCCATCATCTATCAATGCTAGTGTATTTCCAACGTGAATGGTATCACCAACAGCACCACCTAGTTTTTTAATAACTCCTGAAACAGGAGATGGAATTTCTGCATTAACTTTATCTGTTTCAATGAGACACAATGTATCTCCTTCTTTAACTTTGTCTCCAACTTGGAACATCCATTTAAGAATTTGTCCCTCGTGAATACCTTCGCCGATATCGGCAAATTTAAAATCATACATGTATGATACCTCCTTAATAGCGTACTACTTTACGAATTTCATAAGCAATACGTTGTGGGTCTATAATAAAGTGATGTTCCCCTTTTGGTAGTGGTACTGTGATATCAAACCCAGTTAGTCTTGTAGGAGGTGCTTCTAATGATAAGAACGCTTTTTCATTTACGATTGAAATCAACTCTGCTCCCGGACCAAAAGATTTCACTGCCTCATGCACAACAAGAAAACGACCCGTTTTTTGTACAGATTGAATCACGGTTTCACGATCAAGTGGTGCTATTGTTCTTAAGTCAATTAATTCAACACTAATCCCGTCTTCCTCCACCAATTTTATAGCTTTTTCAACTTCACGTACCAAAGCACCCCATGCAACAACAGTGATGTCTTTTCCTTCTTTCACCAGTTTTGCTTTTCCAATTGGAACAATATATTCTTCGTCTGGAACTTCTTGCTTAAATGCACGATAGATTCGTTTTGGTTCCATGAAAATAACTGGATCAGGATCCTTAATCGCAGCAGTTAATAATCCTTTCGCATCGTATGGAGTAGAAGGAATTACCAACTTTAATCCAGGTATGTGAGCAAATAGTGTTTCTAAACTTTCGGAATGGTGTTCTAATGCTCGAATTCCACCACCATATGGCATACGTATCACCATTGGTAGATGATATTTGCCACGAGAACGATTACGATATCTAGCAACATGAGTTGCAATTTGATTGTAAGCAGGGAACATAAATCCTGAAAATTGTATTTCAGCAACAGGTTTTAATCCGTTAATAGCCATACCAATCGACGTTCCAATAATTCCCGCCTCAGCAAGTGGAGTGTCAAACGAGCGCTCTTCACCAAATTTTTGTTGAAGCCCTGCTGTAGCACGGAAAACTCCACCTTCATAACCTACGTCTTCACCTAATACGACAACAGTTGGATCTTTTTCCATCTGTTGTTCTAAGGTTTTGTTAACCGCTTCTAATATATTAATGAGTGCCATTTATTTTCCCTCCTTTGCTAAATATGCTTTGTATTCTTCATATTGTTCTTTTAGTTGTGGAGTAAGCTCTTCATATGTATAGTTAAATACGTCTTCTAAAGAAACCAGTCCAGACTCTTCTACCTTTTTAAATGTTGTATTTACATAATCTGATAATTCTTCCACTAATTTTTCTTCTTGTTCATCAGACCATATTTTTTTATCAATTAGATATTTTTTGAATCGAATCATTGGATCACGTTTTGCCCACATAGCAACTTCTTCATCTGTACGATAGATTGTAGGATCATCCGATGTTGTATGAGGCCCAAGGCGATAAGTGACAGCTTCAATCAATGTTGGACCTTCTCCACTTCTCGCGCGTTCTGCTGCTTCTTTTACAGCTGCATACATAGCGAGTACGTCATTTCCATCCACTTGGATTCCTGGCATACCATATCCAATTGCTTTTTGAGCCAGTGTATCTGCTTTGGATTGTTTTAATCTTGGAGTTGAAATCGCCCATTGATTGTTTTGAATGATTACGATCAATGGAGCATCGTATACAGATGCAAAGTTTAGTCCTTCATGGAACTCACCATGGGATGTTCCACCATCTCCAACATAAGCAACAACAACTTCATTCTTTTTTAATTTCTTACTTGCCATCGCAAGTCCTGCACCGTGATTGATTTGTGAAGCAATCGGAACTGATATTGGAAGCACTTTTACATCATCATTAAACCTGCTTCCTGCTTCGTTTCCGTACCAATATAGAAAGAATTGTTCAAGGGTAACCCCTTTGTATAGCATCGCGTTTAACTCGCGAAATGCAAGTACCAACCAATCTTGATTTTCAAGCGGAGCCATCGCCCCGACTTGTGCTGCCTCTTGCCCTCTATTTGGCGCATATGTCAGCATTCTACCTTGTCTTTGATATTGTAACGCTTTTATATCAGCAATTTTTCCCAAAGACATAGTTCGATACATCTTAAGAAGTAATTCGCTTGGAATGTTTGGTTCTAGTGTTTTATCAACAATATTACCATCTTGATCCAAAATTTGTAACATCTTCTTTTTTAAAGGATCGAATTTTTTAGTTAACATAGTATCCCCCTTATATATGTTATATAAATAAAACTATTTATGAGATGGCTTTTCATCTCTTAAGTTAATTATATATAAGAGATATCATCAAGGCAACCAATATGCCCCATAATGTAACATTTGTTACATTTATAATAATTATAAAAAAGACAAGGGCTGATGCCTTGTCTTTTTGTTTCTAGAAATGCTTATTCCTGTACTCTAAGCATGATTAACTTGTCTTCATGTGATAGAACTATACTTTCCTTCTGATCTAAGTTCCCTCCAAATATGGTTATGTTGCCTTGTTTAATATATCCAAACACAACAAACTCTTCTTTGAAGGAATAATATAATGACTGTATCAACTCTGATTTCGACTCAAATGTGATTGGGAATGTTTCTTTTATTAATTTTTGGCAAGGTCTTACCATAATAGAACATCTATCTACATTATTTTCATCGATTGATATGGAAAGAAGTTCCTCATAAAATGGGGCAGTCGACGGATACAAAGCTAATTTCGATAGCAACAAACTGATAATTTTATTACTTATAATCGTATTATCAATATTAAAGTCCTTAATTATGGTATCATTTCTTGGATCTAGAATTTCTGCAATCACTTGAACATCATTTCGTTTGATTAACGATTGTACTTTCAGGAGTGTTAAGATGACATTCGCATCATAACTATCCATTTGGGTTTGATCATCACTCAAAATAAGAACTTTATATGGCTTTGTTGATCGATTAATTTCCATAAACACCTTGTCTATTTCGTTAGATTCAATCGTTCTTGCATGAAAGTTGGCGTGATTTATTTTTTCGTACTCTTGAAACGATTCTTTTACAAACTGTAATTTGTTGTTACTTCCAATGATAACGACATCTAAATCTTCTGTATCTTTTGGAGGGATGACTTGAATTCTTCGAGCTATTTCAAGCTTTGTTTTTCGTTTGCTGAGTGTGTCTTTTTCATTAGAAGCAAAGCTAAACAATCGTTTGTTACATACTGATATTGGAATTGATTGGTGATACCAACTCAAATATTCTTTAATCGGAACATTGATAGATTCATAAATTTCTGAACCTTCAAATGAGAATAACGACAAATACACCTTTTCCATTTCAGATGTTATAACGGTTTGTGCAATAATTTGTCCAAGTCTTCGATCAAAACAAATTGGAAGTACATTCAGATTATTCAAACTTTCTATTGAGTTTGCCATATCAATTATGATTTGTTTTGTTTTAATCTCTTTGACTTCAACAATTGTTGTAGTGTGTTTGTGTACACTTGCATTACCAACTGATAACAACAATTTTATCGCGTATAGATCAGATTTGGTAATTTCTTCAATTGCTAGTGCACTAGCATCATCGTTTGACATAATAATAATTGCTTTTGCATGGTCAATTGACACATCAAGCAACTCTGTTTGTAATAAGGGGTCGCCTTTCTTCACAATCACATTCAATTTCTTATTAATTTCCTTGTTTGTGTGATTTTTGGAAATTGCATTGCGAATCATTTTTTCGACATATGGCTTTTCAACATTAGATATTATTACCACTGGAGTATCAACTTCTTCTGCAAATATCAAATCTGATACGAGTTCTGGAACTTTTGAGTTCCAATTGATGATGACGATATGATCTTCTAAATATATTTTTCCACCAGTAGTATTCTTCTTTTGAAAATACTCTTTTATTGTATTGGTTGTTAAGGCTATGATGACACCAGAAAATAATACCAACTCAATCACTACAACAATCCCGGCGAGCACCAGTGTGCTTGGATTGTCAATGTAAAGAATCGAATTTGGAGTGATCATCCACTTAATACTCCCTCGTGTAAATGCATCAAAAAAGTTATCAAATGAGGGATCTATCAACGTTGCGATAAAGGCAGCTATCACTAAAATCATAAAATTAATAAAAACCATATTTAAAATGATGTATAATCCCGGTCGTTTATTTGTTTTAACACTAAAACTGGATCTCATTTTGCGAAAGAATGCTTTTATCTTCTCTATCATATCAATTTTCACCTCATCATTGCTAATGTTATTATACAATGAATGAAACTTCATTTCAATTTTATTCTAAAAAAGATTACCACTTTCAAGGTAATCTTTCATATCAATCATATTATGATAAGTCTAGTGATGGTGGTGAAAAGGTGCGAGTCTTCAATTCCGCATCTATCATGTAAAGCCCTTGTGGTGTGGATGCGAACATATCATATTTTTGTATTAATATTTCTGCGTTCATTTCTTCCTCACCTTGTTCTTTCACAAACCAGTTTAAGAACTCCATCGTGCGGTAATCTTTTGCATTTGATGCTTCTGCATAAATTGTATAAATAGAAGCTGTCACATATTTTTCATGTGTAAGTGCTTCTTCTAATGGTGTTTTAAAGTTCGCAAATGTGACCTTTGGTTTTGCAATTGCTTCTAGTGTAACATCTAAACCATTGTTTTGCATGTACTCCATAAACAGCATCGCATGTGCTTGTTCTTCTTGAGCTTGCACACGGAACCAATTTGCAAATCCCTCTAAGCCTTTACTTAAGTAATAGTTTGACATATCCAAATACAGATATGCTGAGTAAAATTCCTTGTTGATTTGTAGATTTAATAGGTTACTAACTTTTTCGTTGATCATTTGATTTCCTCCTTTGATCTTTGATATCTTCATTATATACAAAATAAATCAATTTGACAATAAATATGGTCTATCAATCGTTAAATTCGCTTGACATATGCATCTTGGTGAATAAGTGGTTCATGGGCGAATCCCATGCGTCGTAAATAGTAGATATGTTTTTCGTTTTTTGTGAATGAGATAAATCGATTAAACCCTTTTTCTTGAAAGAACGCTTGTTGTTTATCAAAGACAAAGCATCCAATTTTGAAATCCTGATATTCTTTTACAACATAATCAATTTCAACTTTTAGTGTTTTCTCATCGTATTTCGAACAAACAAAAACACCAGCTGGTTGCATATTTCTTAATACGAATAAACTAATGTCTGCTTTGTGAATATCTTCAAACGGTAAATTCATAAAGCGTTCAATGTTTTTGCGATGAAAGTCTAAGAAGTAGTTTAAATACTGTGATTTGGTATCAATTGGTAAAAACTGAAAGAAATCCTTAGATGTATACATTCGATATAAATAATAAATATTGATCAATGCAATCCCAACATTCATAAATCCTACTGGAAACGATCCAATTAAAAATCCATATGTTGCAAAAATGGATGAACCTATTAAATTAATCCATCTTAATTTCTTGATCGAACTCATAAGTAACGATATTAAGACTATGGTGGAAGCTAAATATCCAATCCATTCAAGTATCATATCTGGTGTCATACTATCCCTCGCAATCTATAGTGAAAATATTCGTAAATGTTTTTGTAAATTGATGATTTCTACTTTCCCGCATGTTCCTAATTCTCCATCTGTACACCAGTCAATATTACTTGGAATATCGACAATTAATCGCTTTGTTCGGTAAACCATTTTTGTGGATTTACCTAGAAGATTAAATAATCCATTGATAATCCCTTTTTTAACCATGATAACATCAAAGTAGCCATCATCAATTCGGTTTTCCCAATTGACTTTAAACCCTCCTATGTACGCAGAATTAACAACAAGCATGAGTGGAATCTTGCATTCTTTAGTTCCTTCATCAATTTCCATTTTTACATTAATCATCACTGGAATAAAGAATTCTTTGATTGCATTCAGGTAATACCCAATTCGGCCAAATCGTCGTTTAAGCTCTTGACTTGTTGTATAACTTATGTTTGTAAATGCTCCTATGGCTGCTACATAAACAAAATATTTGTCGTTGATTTTTCCAATATCAAACTCGTTTACTTTACCTCGTTTAATGACTTCTAGAGCTTGTTTAACATTTGTAGAGATGCCAAAGTTTTTGGATATGTCATTTACAGTACCTGCTGGAATATATCCTAAAATAGGACGCTCTTCCATATCAGAAATCCCATTGACAATGTTGTTAAAGGTACCATCTCCACCAGCGAAAATAATTGCATCGTATTTTCCACATGCCAATCTTGCCTTTTCGGAGGTATCTTCTGCCGACTTTGTTTCAAATACATCCACAGTATCGTAAGTCTTCATTAAACTTTCAATGATAAAATCTTTCTTTCGTTTAATCTTACCCCTACCGCTCTTACTATTATATATAAATACACAACGAATAATAATCACTCCATACTAGTGCGTTTCCACACCATTTATATTATACACCAAAAAGTGTGAAAAGTATCACCAAACCATTGATTTTTCAGAATTTACAATAAAATGATTCCAAACAATACCAATAGATATACGATGAATAGATAATTTGCTGTTTCGAAAGTCATTTTAAAGTCGCGAATTGCTTGTACTATCTTGAAGTCTTTTGCTATCACAAATCGGTATAGTAGATATCCTAGACCAACAAATATTGCATAGTCAAGCCAGTTCTTCACATCTAAAATGTTGATTTTACTGAGATCTAGTGACAATAATCCTTCTGCGATTGGTTGATAAAATAATCCTATTCCAATGCAAAGTAATGCTAATAGCGTCATTCCTACAAATTGCAGTGGATTGCTACATTTTTGAACATTTGGCTTTGGACCGAAAAAGACTTGAGAAAACTTAATGAACGATGTTGTTGTACCTAAATTTACTAAGAAGAACAATGCTTCCTTGTGCCAAACGCCTTTGATTGCATACTTAATCATATACTTACTAACAAATCCATTAAATAGTGGTGCTCCACTAATAGATAACATAGCAATAATCATTAGTATTGATAACATTGGCATTGCTTTCCAAACACCTCGAACTTCTCCAACTTTTTTCGTGTTATATTTGTGAATAATGACACCAGCACCAAGAAATAACAAGGATTTAAAAAACGCATGATTTAATATATGGAAGATCCCACCATATAGTGTGAACGAATCCAGTGAAGAGAGCCCCATCATCATAATTCCGACTTGAGAAACCGTGTGATAGGCAAGTATCTGTTTCATGTCTTTTTGTGTAATCGCAAACATCACACCAACTAAGGCAGTTATAAGTCCAATATAGAAAAATAATTCAGTCACTTGAAATTGGGCACCAATAAACATAAAGTGGTACATACGAATAAATGCGTATAATGCACCTTTGACAATTAACCCCGATAGTAACGCAGAAATTCCAGATTGGGCAACACCATGAGCCTTTGGTAACCATGTAAATAGTGGTACCAAAGCAGCTTTCACACTAATGCCACCTATCATAAAGACAAAAGCAAGTTTTACGATCGTTGTATTAGCATGAGTTGGAATTACATTCGCTAAGTAGCGAATGTTAATGGTTCCAAAGACGTTGTAAAGCAAGATGATTCCAACTAAGAAAAAGAGTGCTCCAACCGTGTTTACTAACAAGTAGTAGATACCAGCACGAAATGCTGGACCTGACTTTTTATAAGCAATTAGGATCGTTACCAAAACAGTGGTTAGTTCAATAAAAACGAATAAATTAAATAAGTCATTTGTTTGGATTAATCCTAAAAATATTCCTTGTAAAAAGGTAAGAAAAAACAAAAATTTATTGTCTTCATTGTTTTCTTTAAATACATAAAGTAAGATAACCCACCAAATGATGATGGTTAAGAAAATAAAGATAAGCGATAATTGATCATTGTAAAAACTAATCCCAATGCGTTCATCCCATCCACCAAACACAATCAATGCTTGGTCGGGATTCGCTTGAAGGTACAATGCAAAGAGCACAACAAGAACACTAAGTGCTGCTTGTGACACAAAGACCAATAAACTAACCCATTTGTTTTTAAACAAATAAATAATTAAAGAAGCTAAAATCGGTACAAACACAAATAATACAGGAGTATAAAACACTACTTTTCCTCCTTGCCGAGCACTTCTTTCCATTCAATACTGCCATAATGATGGAAAATTTTAATGCATAACATTAAAGCGAGTGCGGTAATGGTAGCCCCAATGACAATTGTTGTTATCATTAATGCTTGAGGTAGTGGATCTACAATGTTTTCTACAATCCCATCAAGGATAGGGATGCTCCCACCTTCTAAATTACCTAAGTTTAAGAAAAGTAAGATAACGCCCGCTTCAATAATTGTAACGCAAAAGACTGACTTAATAATATTCTTACTTGTGGCAAGACCATATAGCCCAACAAGAATGACAATAAAAGTTAGAATCGGACTCATTTATCTTCCCTCCTTTAAAAATGCCGTAAAAATCGCAACCATACCTAAAGCAACTTTTGTTCCAATTAAGATATTTAGTGCAATCAAATAGATTGATTTTAAGTTTGTCGAAGTTGATAACGTAAAGAAATTAGTAAATACTTCTCCTCTTGTAATCAAGCCTACTGATCCTATTAATACGATCAGTATAAATAGAATTTTTTCGATTGTTAATATCTTAGCAACATCGGTTGTTTTGTTAATGTCGATGTAGTATAGAATTAAAATAGCAGTCGCAACGATAGCTCCTCCTTGAAATCCTCCACCAGGAGAGACATGTCCATTCACAATGACATAAATTCCAAATCCTAACATCAATGGATATACTAATCTAGAAAACGTAACAAACAAATTTGGTGTTTTTTGTTTATCAAACATAAATGTTGCGTTTTTTTCCTCAATCTCATGCTGAGAAATCCACATAACGCCAGATACCGCAACAATTAAAATTCCAGCTTCAAATAGACTGTCAAACAAGCGATAATCCAAATAAATACCAGTAACTAAATTGAGACTTCCTGTTTCAAATACACCATTCGCAAAGAAATAATCTTTTCCAGATGTGTTATATAGTGATTGTAAATCAATCATTGATAATACAAAGACACCAAAAATGATAACAAGCATTAAAACAAGTGTGATACGTCTAATCATTGGATTCACCGCCTTTGAACACTTCTACTCGAATGTTTGGCTTATCCTTCACCATTTGTCTTAGTTTAGACATAAGAACACTACTTGATTTTCCTTTTAGGATGTATAGATTTCGAGTAGTATCTTTTGTAATAATTAAATCGACATTCAATTGACTTGTTAAGTCTTGTTCACTTCCTCGAATGTCAACGCATAGGTTCAAACTCAAATCATATGATTTTACAAACTGATCTAATATTTCGTAACCTTCTCCAGAAAATGTCTCTCCGTATGTAATAAAACCATCTTGAGCACGATCCAGCACAATAAATTCACGTTGTCTTGAAATTGAAACAACATAAATGAGTGGAATAATCGCACTACCTATTGCCACTTCAGCAATCGCTACATCAGGTGCTTTGTTCATAAGATACAAAATTGCTGCGATAAGCCCGAAGGTTGCAATCAATATGATAATTGTGAAATTACGCTTGTGAAACACGATTGCAATTGCAATCACAATCAGTAGTACTTGTAATCCGTAAGAAATATACTCACTCATTCTTTTCACCTCCTGTTGAAACAGGAATGCCTGTAATGAAAGCTGATCGAATGATGACATGAGAACTAATTGGATTTGTAATAAATAAGAATAAAATCAATAGTATGATTCGAATAATAAACTTAAAGTTATCTACAGTGAAAAACAATGCAATGAGCATTAGTAAACTTGCAACCGTGTCAATTGTGGTTGCTGCTAAAATTCGAGAGTACATGTTTTTAAACTTGAATACGGCTATCATCCCAAACACAATAAATATCCAAGAGAATGCTAAAATAATATCTGTAACAATGCTCATTTTTCACGTCCTCCTGTCATAATAAATTTAGATAAGAGTGTCATAGTTAAAAACCCAATAATACCATAAGTTAAAGCGATATCTAACAACAATAAATTATTTTGATAAATTGCTAACAACACAACAAACATGATAACTTTGATGGAAACCAAGTTTAACATCAAAATGCGATCCCATATCGTTGGTCCTATCAGAAGACGGATAAACGATATTAGCATCGCAACTCCTAGTATGATGAGAGAAATTAAAATAAATGTCATATCATTCACCTATTTCAAGTATTTTTCGTATTTATCGATTATTGGTTTTTGAAGTTCTTGTAATGGTGTTCCTGGTTTTGCAAGCATCATTACTGTAATGCTTGTTTCGGTGGAATCAATCGTTATTGTCCCTGGTGTGAGTGTGATGGAATTCGCAATTATTCCAATTTTCACAGGGTCAGCTTCTTCTAATGTTAACTCAAACACAATTGGTTCATAATGATGTTTTAATACTATAATAATGTAAGAAATAGCTGACTTAAAAATCTCATAAAACAATACGATGATATATATGACTAATTTCCATAATTTGATACCATGAAATAGTGTTTGACCACCTTCTAATAACACATTTTTAGAAAAAATACTAACCATGACACTAATGACAAAACCCATTAAAACTGACACCAGATCTAAACTGAGTGTCAATAAGAGCCAAAATGTCATCATAACGAGAAATACTTTATAATGTGATTTGATAAAACTCATACGTTCCTCCAGTACAATGCAACTACATTCTATTTTAGATATGAGAATTATACCACTTTTTCTATTTTTTTACAACCTTAGTTATCAATGCTTCGTGTAAAATAGTTTTGGGTAAATACAAAAAGGAACCTCTGTGATATAATAAGTTCGCTACAACCACACAGGAGGTCCCCATGTATATTTTACCACAAACTTACATCGATGTAATCAAAA